>OLGH01000264.1_pt1 | contig 68284 bp, 55 predicted proteins | sample 1604851 | NCBI WGS metagenome assembly OLGH01 (sample SAMEA3888894, study PRJEB22519) | human gut metagenome | biome: human gut; feature: human-associated habitat; material: faeces | place: Denmark | collected 2010 | reverse complement strand
ATTCCCCAATAATAAATACCATCTTCTTCATTCTTTATAACGGTTATTTGTGGAGCATCCTCTCCATCTTCACCATTATGAATGGTCACTTCTGTCTGGTCTGAAAATTTGATAGTATAACTTCCATCTTCGTTCTCCAGCACAGAAGCGATCGATTTATTTTGAGACAGGGCATCGGTCAATGTCTTTAATGTAGAAATATCACCTTGTATACTCTGCAATGAAGCTTCCAATTTAGCCATACGATCTTCCAGACCGGAAATCGAATTCTTTAAATCATCGTCATTATAACATGACGAAAACATCACAACACATACTGCCATTAGGAAAAATGTACATTTTCCCATGCTACATAAAAATTGATTTCTTCTCATATCTAAAAAAATTAATGATTAGAGAAAACCGCACGATAGATAACACACTATCGTGCGGAAAAATAGTTCTGCCGATATTTATTTGGCGTGAGGATGTTTTCCTAATCTCTTCAAATCAAGATAAATAGTACTTTCACTTTTCATTGCTCCCGGAACATTTTTTTCTACCTGTTCATTAACAATCAGGTTTGCAGGTATCCGGCTATCTTTCTTCACTACTTGAGATTTAGTCATTCCCATTATTCTCTTCTGCAATTTCGGGGCATCCGGGAATAACACGGAAGGATCGGTAACAATACCCTTGTCTTTATCCCAGAATACAGCATAAAGGTCACCAATCACTTCATTGCCGTTGGCATCAGCACCAATAGGTACACATAAAGCAACCAGACGTTTGGCTTCACTTGTCTTATCATATGATTGAATTGTAGAATTAACAGTAGTCAAACCAGACTCTAAACATTTTTCTTTCCATACTTTCATACAATCCTCATAGCTATAATCGCCACTTGCCGAATACTCATCCTCCACTATCATATGAAAGATCTTGGCTACATCCTTTACCATTGAGAACTGAACAGTAAAATTCCCCAACTCACTCATATAAGCACTCAGTTGCATAGTCGGGTCAGGACCTGCTATAATAGCTTCGGTTGAAGCTTTCACTATTTTCACATCAGTCAGTACACCGTCCCAGTCTTCTGCCATATAAGCAAATATATATTCAGTAGCAGGGTCCAAACCGGTAAACGTATAATCTTCAACCCCTCCGTTTGCATTTGCAGGCCACGTATTTGAATCCTCTGATAACAGATATTGAATCAATTCAGCTTTATTAGCCTCTTCCAGCAAATCAGGCGTCATGATATACTGATGATAAAATACTGCCGCTTCCTGATTATATTTATAATTCAACTTCAGACTTGTCCTTCCCGGATTGGAAATAGTAATATCTATTGTAGCCTTGGATGCTCCCGGATTATCAGTCACACGTTCCTGTGTTGAAAAACGGCTTGTTTTCACTTTTGACAACTCCCCATATTCATTACGACCAATATAAGCGACAACATAGGAACCATTCGGAGCAAGATCATATTGGAATTCGGACTTTGTATACGAACCTTCCTGACCGATATTTAGATTCTTAATACCCCATCCTTCCTGATCCAGTGCCTGTGCCAATGCTGTCATCGAAGCCTCGTCCGCATTTTCATAAGGGGCATAGTCTGACTCACTGAAGATACGATAGAACATGGCATAACAGGTTTTTTCCAGAGTTACATCCATATTAACAATAGAAGCACCCGTTTTAGTGATTGTCATTGCACATTCTGCTTCGGGCGCATTTTCAGGAATCTGTTTTAATTGAAAGTCCTGACGTACATAATCCCCTTTATTCTTGTTTGCATCCAAGCCGATAGTCGTAGCCGTAATTTTTCTTGTTGCATCGGCAGTATAACCAAAGTCTACGACATAGTACATTTCTTCTTCAGGCACCTGTGCATCTCCTGCCGTCTGCGTCCAATGTCTCATAAAGTCAATATACATATCCTTTCCGTAAGCTTCGATAAACGCATCGATAGGTTCAGCATCTCCGCAAAACTGATAGAAATACTTACAGTCCTCATTCGGAAGGTATTGTATGCCAACCGCCGTTATAAGGACACGATATTCAGAATGCTGTTTTCTGACAAGAAAAATCTGCTTGAGCTGTACAATGCGGTGTCCGGGAAGAATTACGATAACGCGGATGACCTGCAGATAGTGACACTGGAGAATGCGGTGTATATGGGAATGAAGAATGACCTTGCATTTCTGTTAAATACGGGAATATATCTGTATGAGCACCAGTCGACGGTCAACCCTAATATGCCGTTACGTGACCTGCTTTATATCACAGCTGAGTACAGCAGGCTGGTGGAGACGCAGTCGCTGTATTCATCGGCAATACAGAAGGTGCCTGCGCCGAATTTCATAGTGTTCTATAATGGACAGGATGAATTTGCGGACAAGAGCGAATACAGGCTTTCGGAGGCATTTGAGCCGAGGGTTGACAATCCGGCGCTTGAGCTGAGGGTCACGGTGCTCAATATTAACTACGGCAGAAATGCCGGGCTTATGAAGCAGAGTCACACACTCAGGGAGTATGCGCAGTATGTGGCACTGGTGAGAAGGTATAAAACGGAGCTTGGCTCACTTGACGAGGCGGTCAACAGGGCGGTAGATGAGTGCATAAGAAATGGTGTGCTGGCGGATTTCCTAAAAAGAAACCGTGCGGAGGTAGTGATGATGAGTATATTTGAGTATAACCAGGAAGAGGAAGAGCGGAAGCTTCGCGCGGCAGAGCGGCAGGCAGGGTATGCCAGCGGAGTTGAGCATGGAATCAGGCAGGGAATGGAGCGTGGAATGGCACAGGGAATAGAGCGCGGAATGGCACAGGGAATGGAGCAAGGAATAGAGCGCGGGACAGCCGAAAATCTATGCAAGCTGGTGAATAATTTTATGTCTCGGAGGAAAGTGACACTGGAGGAAGCGTGTGATGCGCTTGGAATATCGGCTGATGATTATAACAAGGCAGAGAGATTGCTAAATGGGCATGATTTTAGCTGAGTGATAGGCTGGCATGTGGATATTGCGTGTGGTGTACCGCGGTAACAATATTTTTGCACAGACTGGTGGCGGCATATGAAGTGAAAGCTTCATCTGGATGGTTTATTATAAGAGTATAGTGTGAAATCGTAAAAAGCACGTTTTTCATTACTATTTGGGTCACTGAAAAAGCAGTGACATGGGGATTTCTTAGTATACTGATATTAATGGAATAATAGCTATGTCTTACAACCGTAGCAGATTCAATAACTTGATTCTGCTGTGGTTGCTTTTTTACAGTGTCAACTGTTCCATCACCAGATCATTGATAATTACAGACAATTCCTCAAACGGACATGGCTTCCCCTGTTTTATCCATTCTATGTACACTGAACTTACGCCGCTAAGGTAGAATTCAATTTTAAAATCCAGAATTTGTTTATCTTTGTCCGGGATGTCTATGCTGTTTATAAGCTGTTTTTTGAATACCTTCTTAATCTTTTCGGCTAGGAAATGATAGTTGTGCACGGACACAAGACTTTCACAGAACTCAGGGTTGCTTGAATAGATTGCATTTATGAACTGTATAAAATAGTAAGGATTGAGTCCGTATTCTGCAATAATGCAGTTTTTTAAGTAGGAATCTATGCTCACGACAAGTTCATTTTCCATCTCTGTGATGATATCCTCTATACTGTCGTAATGAGTGTAGAAGGTCTTTCTGTTGATACCGGCAGTCTCGGAGATTTCCTTTATGGTTATTTTATTTATAGGCTTCGACGCAAGTATGCTGAAAAGTGCATCGCGGATAGCCTTTTTTGATTTGATGACTCTTAAGTCCTGTTCGTTCATGATAGCTCCATTGATTTATTATATATGTCTGTATACTTGCATAAAGTGCGTGGGTCGGGAATAGCAGCTTGCTTATACACTTAAGTAACAGATGTGTATGATTGTGTCCATTGACCATTTTGGGTGATTTGAGTATAATTATACTCGTATTTTGGGAAAAAGCAACAGATGTCCGTTAAAGTACGAAGTATATAATCAATGGGTATTCGTGAGAATACCTAATGCTATGGGGGTGACGATGTGAGCAGGATAGGACTTGTTTTAGAGGGCGGTTCTTTCAGAGGAATATTTACCGCCGGTGTCCTCGACTCATTATTGGAGCATCATATTTCATTTCCTTATGTCATAGGGGTGTCTGCCGGTTCCGGCAATGCAGTTAATTTCATTGCAGGACAGGAGGGCAGGACTAAGAAGGTCATAACACATGAGAATGCGGACGCATACTATGGGCTCGGAACACTCAGGAATAATGGGAAGGTTCTTGACCTTGACCAGATGCTTGCTTATGACAAGGAACCGCTCAATTTTGACAGCTTTTTTGCTTCCAAGGTGGAGAGAGAATTTGTTGCGGTGAACTGTGAGACGGGCAAGGCAGAGTATCTCACAGATGACGGAACTTCGGAGAGCATTTTACAGATATGTAAGGCATCATGTTCCGTGCCGCTTATGTGTGCGCCGGTCAAGATTGGCGGCAAGGCATATCTCGACGGAAGCATTGTGGATTCGATTCCTTATGCGCGTGCATTTGAGCGAGGCTGTGACAAGGTGGTTGTTGTCCAGACAAGAAAGGCGGGGGAAGCTCCTACTGATTATTCAAAGATGAAGCTTCTTCTCAATGTATGCTATCATTCCACGTATCCGAAGGTGGCTGAGGCTATGGTGGAGCGCCGATACAATTATGACAGGCAGATGCGCCGCCTTGAGGAGCTAGAGCAGGATGGAAAGGCAATTATAATCCGTCCGGAGATTGGCAGCATTGGCCATTTTGAAAATGATGTTGAGAAGATTAACGATTTCTATAAGCATGGCTATGAGCTTATGGAAAAGAATATGGACAGGCTACAGGAATTTATCAAATCATGAAAAATTTTTTAGCAAAGGTTGGCGACAGATGTCTTGGAGCGGTAATACATGCGGCATTCTTTGTATGGACAGGGATAACACATGTGCTCTATCTGCCGAAGATTACATACGAGGATAAGGCGGTTAAGCAGAAGCTCAGAGAGCCTTGTATCCTGATAGCGAACCACACGAGTCACAATGATGGTTCATTTATTCCGCAGGTATTCTGGAGGAGCAGGATAAATGTGCTTGTCACGACCAAGTGGTATGATAAGAAGATCCTCCACACGTTTTTTACACATCTAAGATATATTCCGATTAATCTCAAGGAGATGGATAATTCCTGGATGGACAGAGCGGTGGAGGCAATAAAAAGAGGCGAGTCGGTGCTGATCTTTCCGGAGGGTAAGCTCTCCAAGGACGGGAAGCTGTCTGAGTTCCAGCCGGGCTTTCTGATGCTGGCACGACTTACGGATGCGCCTGTAATTCCACTTGCAATATCCGGCGGCTATAGGAAGTTTCACCGCCAGAGTGTTGTGGTGGGTTCAGTAAATACTTTTGATGTACATGCAAAAGGAAGACCTTCGGTGATACTTCGCGAGGGTGCAGCAAGCTGTCAGCGGCAGCTTGAGGATATGCTTCATAAATCTGATAAAACAGATGAAGCACAGGCATAGTATCTGCCACAGTTTTTTTGCAATACTTTTTAACAAAAGTCTTGCATGCATTGCCGTTTCGGAAAACCTCCGGGACTGGCATTAAAATAATATTTCTAATAGAAGAAAAGGAGAATAACCATGAACGAGCAGGAAATCAGAGAAAAAATTAAGGAGCTTCTTATTGACAGTCTTGGTATTGAGGCAGAGGTTTTAACAGATGATGTACCTCTTTTCGGAGACGGAATCGGTCTTGATTCAATCGACTCACTTGAGATGATAGCAGCTATCGACAAGGAGTTCGGTGTATCAATGACAGGTGTAGGCAAGGAGCCATTCTACAATGTAGCAAGCCTTGCAAAGTATGTAGCAGAGCATAAGTAAGAAGCAAAGGAATGTCTGTCAGGCAGCTATATGGCTGTCTGATGGACAGTTTTTGTCTGGCAGGAAATTTTTTAATATATGTGTTTATGTCACATAAAGGGTCCTCCGGCAAGGATTCTTTTGATTATAGTGGAGGTATGGATATGACAGAGAACAGAAATCGTTGTGTTATCACAGGTCTTGGAATGGTCTGCGCTATAGGAAACAGTGTTGATGAGACCTGGAACAATGCCCTTAAGGGAGTATCGGGAATTAAGAATACGAAAACAGTTGATACCGAGGGCTGCTATGCAACACTTGCGGCTGAGGTTCATGACAATACATTGGACGAGTGCCCTCATGCAGATGAGATGGACAGAGTTTCAAAGCTCTGCGTTAAGGCTGCTAAGGAGGCTCTGGCAGATGCTGCTTACACAATACCTGAGGATGAGAAGAAGCGTGTCAGCGTAATTATGGGTAGCTGCGTAGGTGGTGTGAACAGCGTTGAGGCATACTACAGAAATGGTGAGAAGGCTGAGGATGTTACGAAGATGCCTATTTCAGCCATAGCAAATGAAGTGGCTTATATATACGGAGCAGACGGAATTGTCACAAATATTGCAAATGCATGTGCAGCAGGTACAATAAGCATCGCCTATGCCTGTGATTTAATCAGAGCGGGAAAGTGTGATGTAGCTATAGCAGGCGGTGCAGATGCATTTGCTTCCGTTCCTTATGCAGGCTTCTTATCACTTCACGCACTTGCTGAGAACGGCTGCTCACCGTTCAACCACTGTGATGGTATCACACTTGGTGAGGGCTCAGGTGTGCTCATCGTTGAGTCCTATGAGCACGCTGTGGCAAGAGGAGCGAAGATTTACTGTGAGGTTCTCGGCTCAGGCGTAAGCTCCGACGCACACCACATCACGGCTCCAAGAGAGGACGGCGAAGGACAGATGAATGCTATCCGCTGGGGCATGAAGGCTTCAGGTGTTGACGAGAGCGAAATAGGCTACATCAATGCACACGGAACAGGAACTGCCAAGAACGATATGGCAGAGTTCCTCTCACTCCACACAATTTTTGATGAAAAGAACGATAATCTGAGTGTAAGCTCAACCAAGGCCATGGTTGGCCACTGCCTCGGTGCAGCAGGTTCAATCGAGGCTGTATTTTCAATAAAGGCGCTCACAGAGAACATGGTTCCGCCTACGGTCGGGTACTCAGATGAGGATATAGAGAACCTTAAAGAAAAAGCCGGAAAGATTGACTTCAGACCTAACGAACCTAAGGAGAAGAAGCTTGACACGGTTATGAGCAACTCTTTCGCATTCGGCGGAAACAATGCAAGTATTATTTTCAGCAAGAGTGCCGGAAATGTAGAGCTTCCAAAGAAGGAGAAGGTATACATAACAGGACTTGGTGTGGTAGCTCCTTGCGGAAACGGTGTTGAGAATTATGTTGAGAAGTTCAATGCGGATGTAAAGCCGGAGAGTACCACGGTTGCCTCTGCTGTAGGAAGTGCAGATTATGCAGCATGCGGACTTAAGATGGCATTCTACAGAAAGCTTGATAAGTTCAGCCAGTTACAAGCTGTATCAGGCATGAATGCTATACAGAATGCAGGACTTACAATAAATGATGACAATGCGAAGGATATCGGTATTGCGGTAGGAACAGCAGCAGGCCCTCTTGCAACTATATGTCATTTCCAGAAGGATCTGATTGAGGGAGGCAATATTGCCGGAAGCGCATTCAAGTTCCCTAATACGGTTTACAATGCGGCAGGCGGATACCTTTCAATCTGCTCAGGCATAAAGGGCTACAACGTGACTGTTACCAACGGCGCGCAGTCCGGTCTTTCAAGCATCGCCTACGGCGTTGAGGTATTAAGACAGGGCAAGAACAAGGTTATGCTTGCTACAGGAACAGATGAGAACTGCGATACCATGACAGAGCTTTACGGCAAGCTTGGCAAGGTTGCAGCGGAGGTTGATGGAGCATACTCAGGCATGACAGGCTATGTTCTTGGCGATGGAAGTACAACACTTGTTCTTGAGACTGAGAGCAGCGTTAAGGAGAGAGACGTTAAGCCGTATGCCGAGGTTGCAGGCTACGGCATGTCACATGAGGCAGTCGCATTCGGTAAGCTTGACGGCTCCGGGGCAGCACTTGTAGAGGCAGTGAAGCTTGCAGCAGAGGATGCAGGCATGAAGCTTGATGAGATAGATGCGATTGTCGGCTTCGGAAACGGTGATGCGGCTACGGATAATCTTGAGCTTGACGCATACAAGAAGCTTTTTGGCGATAAGCTTGGTGAGCTTCCTGTATTTACAGTTAAGGATACAACAGGCGAGGGACGTGCAGCTTCAGCAGCACTTTCAGCAGGTCACGCGGCACTTCTTCTCTCCGGCAAATACGAGGTTGCAGGAAGAGCCTACAAGCTTGATGGAGAAAAGATGACTAAGACAACAGTTGACACCAAGACATTAAAGAATGTGCTTGTCACATCTTATGGTCTCGGCGGTTCATACTGTGCAGTGATAATAAAGAAGTAATATGATATCATGAGCTGTTTTACGGCGGAGCAATCCGTGGATATCATAATATATATTTGCGGTAAAAATTGTATGTGATAAAGAAAGAGGTGTGATAGATGGGAAAGATAGCGGTTGTTACGGGAGCTTCCAAGGGAATCGGACGTGCATGTGCTCTTCGCCTTGCAAAGGACGGAATGACAGTGGTTGTAAACTACAGCCATTCCGACGCTGAGGCAGCTAAGACTGTCGAGGAGATTAAGGCAGCGGGTGGTGACGCAGTGGCATACAAGGCTGATGTGTCAGACCTTAATCAGGTAAAGGATATGTTCAAGTTCGTTTCGGATACCTACGGACGTGTAGATATTCTGGTAAACAATGCCGGAATCGTGAGGGACGAGTATCTTTTGATGCTCACACAGGAGAATCTTGACAAGTGCCTTGACCTCAACATAAAGGGATATTTCTACTGTGCACAGCAGGCGGCACTCAAGATGTTCAGCCAGAAGTCGGGAGTTATCGTAAATATGTCATCTGTAAGCTCTAAGATGGCGCTTGCAGGCCAGTCCGTGTACAGTGCGACAAAGGGAGCTGTCAACTCCATGACACAGACGATGGCTAAGGAGCTTGCCAGAAAGCAAATCCGTGTAAACGCAGTATGCCCGGGCTTTGTACAGACAGAGATGGTAGACCAGCTCCCTGAGGACAAAAAGAAGGAATATTTAAAGGAAGTCCCTCTTGGACGCTTTGCCGATGTCGATGAGGTGGCAGGACTTGTGTCCTTCCTTTGCAGCGATGACGCAAGCTATATAACAGGACAGGCAATCGTGTTAGACGGAGGACTAAGCTTATGATGAACATAATGGAAGTCAACAAGCGTCTCCGCCAGAGACCGCCGTTCCAGATGATAGAGAAGGTTCTTGAGCTTACACCGGGTGAATCCGCAAGAGGAACCAAGAACGTGTGCATAAATGAGCCATACTTTATGGGACATTTCCCGGACGCTCCGATTATGCCGGGAGTGCTCATCATAGAGAGCTGCGCGCAGCTCTGCTCCCTTGTCATCGAGGATGACGGTGTGAATGACGATTTGTTATATGTACTTTTAAAGGTGGACAACTTCAAGTTCGTGAAGCCTGTCATTCCGGGAGATGTGCTTGATATCACGGTCACCAAGACTAAGAGCGGAGGCACGCTGGCGTATTTTGATGCGAAGGTATTAGTTGATGGCGAAGTTCGTGCCAAGGGCTCCATGGTATTTACCGCAGTGCCTAAAGAAAATGTATACAAATAATACACTTATATAGCAAATGACTATATTCTGCGATACTTAATTATAAAAGATGTTTTATTTGTCTGGGATTAGAGAAAACAAGGTGTCAAAACATGTTCTAAAACTGAATGGTTTATAACTTGTTTCCTTTATGCATAGCGCGACTTTTGGGAGAAGCTTAGTTGTTCTTAGAACAACTTGCTTCGGACAACGGAGTCGATATGCATAAAGGAAACAAGTTATAAACTCACAGAGTTGCTTAACATGTTTTGACACCGTCCCTAAACGGAAAAAGGAGGATGCAGTATGGGTAAAATCGCATTTTTGTTTGCAGGACAGGGTGCCCAGTCAGTCGGCATGGGCAAGGATTTATATGACAACAACGCTGCCGCAAAGGCAGTATTTGATATGGGTGAGGCTATAAGACCGGGCAGTGAGGCAATGTGCTTTGAAGGACCGGGCGAGGCGCTAACACAGACGGAGAACACACAGCCGTGTCTTTTCCTTACAGACCTCGCATGTGCGAGAGCATTAGAGGCAGCAGGTATTAAGGCAGATGTGGCAGCAGGCTTTTCTCTTGGGGAGCTTCCGGCACTTGCATTTGCAGGTGTGTTATCGGACGATGACGCATTCAGGCTTGTAACATTGAGAGGCCAGAAGATGTCAGAGTGTGCTGCTAAGCACCCCGGCTCAATGGTTGCTGCGCTTAAGCTTGACAATGCGAAGGTTGAGGAGGTATGTGCGGGCTTTAAGAATGTATATCCGGTCAACTATAACTGTCCGGGACAGCTCTCCTGTGCAGGAGCGGTTGAGGAGCTTGACGCATTTGTGGACGCTGTCAAGGCAGCAGGAGGAAGAGCGGTGAAGCTTGCAGTGAGCGGAGCCTTCCACACACCTTTTATGGCTGAGACAACACAGGCACTTGCAGCTAAGCTTGAGACGATGCAGGTCAATGCGCCTAAGCTTACACTGTACTCAAACCTCACAGGCGAGGTGTATCCTTCACAGAAGGAGCAGATTATTGAGACAGTCTCAAAGCAGGCGTCAAACAGTGTGCGCTGGGAAAACACAATACGCAATATGGCGGCTGACGGTGTCGACACCTTCATTGAGGTAGGAGCGGGAACAACACTCTCCGGACTTGTGAAGAGAACACTAACAGATGTCAGGGTATTCAATGTGTGTGATATGGCGACACTTGAGGAGACAGTAAAGAATATATAAAAATGACCATGAAAGGGGATACCAGTTTGGTTATAGAAGAATATCTTGCTTCCACAAAGGAGACAGCGTGTGAGAAGTGTAAGGAGCCTATTACACAGGGTGCTCTTGCAAAGAATTATTTTGTATGTCCGAAGTGCGGTAAGTACAACAAGATACCGGCGAGGGCGCGTATAGAGCTCCTTACCGATGACGGAAGCTTTAAGGAGCTGTGGAATGAGGCAACTACAGGAAATCCGATTGGATTTCCTGATTATGAGGAGAAGAGCAGCCGGGCGAGAGCGGCAAGCCATGAGAATGAGGGCGTTATCTGCGGAACCGCCACGGTTGAAGGAAATGAGTGCTGCATATATGTGATGGAGCCGAAGTTTATGATGGGTTCCATGGGTACGATTGTCGGGGACAAGATTGCGGCTCTGTTTGAATATGCCATTGAGCACAGACTTCCGGTTATCGGTTATGCTGCATCCGGCGGAGCCAGAATGCAGGAGGGAATGTTATCTCTTATGCAGATGGCAAAGGTGTCCGGCGCGGTGAAGCTTCACAGCGATGAGGGGCTTTTTTACATGGTATGTGTGACAGATCCTACAACAGGCGGCGTGACAGCGAGCTTCGCGATGCTTGGTGATGTTATTATCGGCGAACCGGGTGCGCTTGTGGGCTTTGCGGGAAAACGTGTCATTGAGCAGGTTACAGGAGAGAAGCTTCCGGAGGGCTTCCAGAGTGCTGAGTTCCAGCTTGAGAATGGCTTCCTTGATGCTATAGTCAGAAGAAATGACCAGAGAAGCTACATAGCATCAATGCTTAAGCTTCATAAGCCAGCCTCAGGTGATGATATGCTTCATGTGAGGTCACACGAACAGCACCTTAAGCTCAGGGAGCTTGTACACAGACCGGCAATAAACGGTGGCGCAGTTCAGAAGCTTATGGAAATGATACATAATTAGGGCGCACAGACCGGCGCAGAAAAGAGGAAATACTAAGATGGACGCATACGAAAAGATACGGTGTGCCAGAAAGGCAGGCCGGCCTACAGCGAATGACTATATCAGTTCAATATTCAGTGGATTTATGGAGCTGCATGGTGACAGAACCTTCGGTGATGACCATGCCATTGTCGGAGGAGTTGCGTGGCTTGATGATATGCCTGTGACAGTTATAGGCATAGAGAAGGGACACAGCCTTGATGAGAGAGTGTACAGGAATTTTGGCTGTGTGCTTCCGGAGGGCTACAGAAAGGCACAGAGACTTATGAAGGAGGCGGAGAAGTTCCACCGTCCTGTTATATGCTTTGTTGATACCCAAGGTGCAAGCTGCGGTCAGGGGGCAGAAAAAAGAGGTGCAGGCCAGGCGATTGCCGATAATCTCTATGAGCTTATTACATTAAAAACACCTGTTATATCTATTATGGCGGGTGAAGGAGGAAGCGGCGGAGCTCTTGCGCTTGCGATAGCGGACGAGGTGTGGATGCTTGAGAATGCTTACTACAGCGTTGTCTCACCTGAGGCATGTGCAAGTATTCTCTTTAAGGATTCTTCGAGGGTTGCTGAGGCGGCAGACCACCTTAAGATGTTTGCAGATGACCTTTTAAAGCTGGAAATTATTGAAAAGGTTATTCCGGAGCCTGAAAATTTCGGGGAGCCTGAATGTGCACTGGAGCCTTTTATGGACGAGCTTAAGCTGTCACTCAAGGCGAGGCTTTCGGAGCTTATGAACGTCCCGGGGCAGCAGCTTGTGCTTGAGCGCTACGGAAGATACCGCCGGATTGGAAAATACGAAGACATAGTATAAGATAGTTGGCTGATTGTGAAATTTCCTGCTATAGCTTGGGATTTGCAATCGGCTTTATTATAAAGCGGTGAGAAAGGAAAGTTTTATGAGAGTACTTCTTTTAAATGGCAGCCCGCGAAGGGAAAAAAGCTGTACTATAAGGGTGGCTCATAAGTTCGTGGACGGTCTGAGGGCGGCAGGCGACTGTGAGGTTGAGGAGATAAACATAAGTGACTGCAGAATTACGCCTTGTCTTGGCTGCTTAAGCTGTTGGGGGCGCACAGAGGGAGAGTGTGTTATCAAAAATGATGATATTCCGATGCTCAAGGAGAAGATTCTTGCAGCGGACGTTATTATAGAGAGCTATCCCCTGTATTTTTTCGGAATGCCGGGAATAATGAAGGTGTTCACGGACAGATTGTTGTCGATGATGTGCACCTATGAGGGGCAGTCACCGGTTGTCGGACAGCCGTTCCATGGTATACGCGGGGATATGAGCGGTAAGAAGTTCATAATAGTATCCACATGCGGATACGCGCAGACCGACCTTATATATGACCCGCTTCTTAGGGAGTATGATTGTATCTGTGGTCCGGGCAATTATTATGCACTTTTATGTCCGCAGGGAAAGACGCTCTCAGTGCCGGAGCTTTATGATAGGATGGAAGTATATCTTGAGAAATATATGGATGCCGGAAAAGAGCTAGCTATAACGGGGACATTGACTGAGGAGACGGTTCTCAAGCTGCGCGAGGCACCATTTAATGAGCGCAGATTCAAGCTTCTTTTGAAAAAGTTCTGGGAGAATGAAAGGGGCAATGTCTGATGTATGAGTTGTCATGCAAGGTCAGGTTCAGTGAGACGGACAGAAACGGCGTAATGTCAATGAATGGTCTTTTAAGGCTTTTTCAGGACGTGGGCTATGCACATGCACTTGAAAGGGGCTTCGGGCTTGAATATACCGGAAGAACGCGCTGTACATGGTATCTGCTGTCATGGCAGATAGAGGCCTTTAGAATGCCGCGGGCAGGTGAGGAGATTACACTTAGAACCTGCATATATGACATGCGCGCCTCACTTGCGCATAAAAGTATTGCTATGTATGACAGGGGGGGCGGTTGTCTTGCAGTCGGGGACACCATGTGGGTGTACGTGAATGTTGACAGGCAGGAGCCGGCTGAGCCGGATGAGGACATGGCGGCAGGCTGGCTGCCGGAGGATTTCGGCGGCAGAATCGTTGAAAATTGCAGAACAGAAGATAGAGCTATACCGATGTCGCGCAGGATAAGAGTTCCTGTGGATGGAAAAAGGCTTGGTGACTGTGTCGCTGAGGGATATATATTAGATACCAACGGACATGCTAACAATGTGAGGCTTACGGAGCTGGCAATGCGCCTTGCGGGTGCCGACAACGGAAGCTGTGTGCGTCTCCGTGCAGAATTCAAGGAACAGGTAAAGGCGCAGAGCGTTATCTGCCCGGTTCTAAAGACGGATATCATCGATTGCGGTGATGAAACAGGCGGCATGGTAGTGAATACCATGGCATTTAAGGACACAGCCGGGAATGTGAAGGCGGTGTTCGAGTTCGCTGTAGTGAACGCATAAATATCTTTATCAGAGTTCTTAGAACATCTTGCTTCGGACAATGGAGCTGATGTGCATAAATATAATACGTTATGCACTCATACATTATATTGGCATGTTTTGACGCCAACATCATATAGAATAAAGCATAAAAATATCGCTTTTGAATCTGCAGCGCGGAAGCCGCTTTTTCAAAAGCGATATTTTGGGATTAAAGGGAAAATCTAAAGAAGAAAATTAATTCTCCTCTTTGCCGAAGTAGTCATTGAATTTCTTTTCTACAGCGTCATAGGTATCCTTGCAAAGTGAAGGAAGCTCCTTGCCCCATGCACCTGTAGCCTGTTCATAGCCCTTTTTGAATGCCTCAAGCATGCTCTGCATCTTATCCTTGTCTCCGCCGGAGAGAGCCTGTGCAAAATCAAAAATACGGTTTGAGGTCTGCTTAACTCCCCAGTAGCCATCCTCGGAGATATCCTCCTTAGCCTGTGCTGCTGTGGCAGAGTCAACCTTGAGCTCACCGTTTGCGAGAGCCTTTATCATATCTTCGCTGGAAGCGAAGGTCTTTCCCTGCTTTAAAAACATATCCGAGACAAGGGACTTCATCTTGCCGGTACGGTCTGCAAGATCCTGCTTCATCTGTGCGACAACGGCAGCGTTGCTCTTCTGTCTGGTTGTTGTCCTGCTGGAAGCCTCATATACTGCAGCATTCTTAGAGAAGGAGGCTGTAGATGTCTTACTGTCTTTATTAGTGCTGTTCTTTACCGCTGTGTCGGTATATGCAGCGTTGTCATAGCCGTTAGTTGTAATTCCGTTTACATTCATTATTATGGACTCCTTTCCAATGTAAAATATAGTTCAGTCAATTGCATAATGTACGATATTCATTACATAGTATCGCAGATATTTTCAGTATGAAATGCAATTAAACCTTTCTTTCAATATATATATCGGTAGAAAGCTTAAAAAAGTTAATCGTGGTATATATTTTCGGTTGATTTGTATAATATGTTTGTATATAATATAGTGTGTACTGTATACATAATTCATAATACACTTTAATTTATAAGGAAATGGATATAATGGATGAGATAAGATTAAGAGCATACGCTAAGGTTAATCTTGGACTCGATGTGCTTAGGCGCAGGGAGGATGGGTACCATGATGTGCGTATGATAATGCAGAATATTAATTTGTTTGACAAGCTTACAATAAAGAAAAAGAAAGAAGCAGGAATCAATATCAGTACGAATCTGCCATACCTTCCGACAGACTCAAATAACCTTGTGTACAGGGCAGCAGCACTGCTCATCGATGAATTCGGAATAGAAGGCGGAGTGGATATTGACCTGTACAAGTTTATTCCGGTGGCAGCGGGCATGGCGGGAGGAAGTGCCGATGCGGCTGCTGTTTTATATGGCATGAATGAGCTTTTCGGTTTGAAATTAAGTATCGGGGAGCTGATGAAGAGAGGTGTCAGGCTCGGAGCAGATATTCCTTACTGCCTTATGGGAGGAACGGTGCTTGCCGAGGGAATAGGTGAGAAGCTTACAAGACTTAAGGCGTGCCCGGACTGCTATTTTGTTGTGGCGAAGCCTCCTTTTCCGGTATCGACGAAGCTTGTCTATGACAAGCTTGTGATTGATGGAAGTACGGTGCACCCTGATATAGATGGAATTATGCATGCGATAGCTGATGGTGATGTGGGAGGAATAGCCTCACGATTGCTGAATGTGCTTGAGACTGTCACTGCGAAGGAATATCCCGATATAGAAGGAATCAAGGATAAGATGAGAGAGTGCGGTGCGTTAAATGCCCTTATGAGTGGCAGCGGACCTACTGTTTTTGGCATATTTGATGACAAGGACAAGGCGTGCGAATGTAACCGGATACTCAGGCAGGATAGCAGGGTAAAGACAGCGTATGTTGCAGATAGCTGCAGTGGCGGGTTTGACTGTGAACATTAGTATACAGAAGGAGATTGGATTTTTATGTTAGAGGACAGCAATTTTCAGGTCACGATGAATGAGTATCTTCCGCTTCGTGATGTTGTATTTAATACACTTAGACATGCGATACTTAAGGGGGAGCTTGAGCCGGGTGAGAGGCTGATGGAGATATCACTTGCACAGAAGCTCGGTGTGAGCCGTACTCCTATCCGCGAGGCTATAAGAAAGCTTGAGCTTGAGGGTCTTGTGGTTATGGTGCCCAGAAAGGGAGCCGAGGTCGCGGACATTACAGAGAAGGATTTAAGGGATGTGCTGGAGGTACGCACAGCGCTTGAGGAGCTTTCTATTGAGCTTGCAATCAGGAATATGGATGAGGAACAGCTTGATAATCTGAAGAAAGCCAATGAAGCTTTTGCAAGAAATTCTGAGGGTGATGACCTTATCAAGATTGCTGAGTCCGATGTGGCATTTCATGAGCATATATATATGGCAACCGGTAATAAGCGTCTTATTCAGATAATCAATAACCTGAGGGAGCAGATGTATCGCTATCGTCTTGAGTACATTAAGGACAAGACAACACATGAAAGACTTGTGCAGGAACACAACAGGATAATTGCTGCGATGCAGCAGGGAAATGTGAAGGAAGCAAAGGCGGCAATAAAGCTCCACGTTGAAAACCAGGAGGAGAACATTTTAAAATCCATAAAAATTAAGAATGCTTAGGAAAAGATGAGGTTTAAATTGTCTGTTGTACGGTAATACTTTCAATAACAAAATTTTGAAAGGGAGATTATTCGTATGAGCAGATGCAGTATAGCCGCATGGTGCCTTATGGTGCTGTGCTCAATCATTTTTTTTACATATAGTGCAGGACAGAACCGTTCTGTCACACAGCTTCAGAAAGATATAGCAGGGGAGATAATAAGATTCCATGTACGCGCCAACAGTGACACGGATGCGGATCAGCAGCTTAAGCTGTATGTAAAGGAAGAGCTTGTGAAGTACATGGGGGAGCTTCTGAAGGATGCTTCAGATAGAAGTGATGCGGAGAACATTCTTAATGAAAATATAGAAAATATAGAAAATGTTGCAAAAGGGGTTATCAAGGAACATAAAAAGGAATATAATATAAAGGCTTATTTTGAAGAATCGTATTTTCCGGTCAAGGTATATGCAGACATGACATTTCCGCAGGGAGTCTATGAAGCATTCCGCGTGGATATAGGGGCGGCTGAGGGGAAGAACTGGTGGTGTGTGCTTTACCCTAGTCTGTGCTTTGCGGATATCAGCCATGGAACCATGGACACTGCGGCGAAGGAGGAGCTTGCAGCTGTTCTTGATGAGGACGAACTTGAACTTTTGTATGAGAACAAGGATGGAGATAAGAGGGAACGGGTTTATGAATTTAAGATTTTTACTTTTCTTAATAAGCTGATTAAATGAGCCATATCTGAGCGGAAATGACGTGTTGCATTTGTCACATACCGTAAGGCGGAACCGCCTGTGTAAATGTTCGGAGAAGGCTTATGAAGTATAGAATGGAGATTGATATGTCAAAGCTTAAGGTTGCGGTGCTTTTCGGTGGACAGTCATCAGAGCATGAGGTGTCCTGCCGTTCAGCACTCACTATAATACATAATATGGATAAGGAGCGCTATGAGCAGCTTCTTGTAGGAATCACAAAGGAAGGAAGATGGCTTTTAACCCCGAATGCGGAAGCTATTGAGGACGGAAGCTGGAGAAATGGGAGTACGGAGCTGATTCTGTCACCGGATACAACACATAAGGGCTTCATAGCGATGAAGGACGGAAGGTCTGAGGTTATAGCTGTCGATGTTGTATTTCCGGTACTGCATGGTCTGTATGGTGAGGACGGAACGGTTCAGGGAGTTCTTGAGCTTGCAAAAATCCCTTATGTAGGCTGTGGCGTTGTCGCTTCCGGCGTATCCATGGATAAGCTTTTTACCAAAATTATTGCTGCGGCTGTGGGTGTAAAGCAGGCAGGGTATGAGGCTGTAAGACGCACAGAGCTTGTGGATATGGACATGGTTGTAGACAGAATAGAGAAAGCACTGCCTTACCCTGTATTTATCAAGCCTGCCAACGCAGGTTCGTCCTGCGGTGTGAGCAAGGCAAAGGACCGGGATGGTCTTATAAAGGGTTTGAAGCTTGCCGCACAGCATGACAGAAAGCTCCTTGTTGAGGAGACAATAGTCGGACGTGAGGTTGAGTGTGCCGTTCTAGGCGGTGAGAATCCTGAGGCTTCCGGTGTCGGTGAGGTTCTTCCGGCAGGCAACGCAGCCTTCTATGACTATGAGGCGAAGTATGCCAATGCCGATTCTAAGACAGACACACATCCTTCATTCCCGGAGGGCAAGGAGGATGAGATAAGAAGCGATGCGGTGAAGATTTTTAAGGCTGTCGACGGATATGGCCTTGCAAGGGTGGATTTCTTCTTAAAAGAGGACGGAACCGTTGTATTCAATGAGATAAATACACTTCCGGGTTTTACCTCAATCAGCATGTATCCTATGCTCTGGAACGAAAGAGGCGTCAATGTGACAAACCTCATTGATAAGCTTATTGAGCTTGCACTTAAGAGATTTTAGGAGGAACGTATGAGAAAGGATGCCCCGATAGGTGTGTTCGATTCGGGTGTGGGAGGTCTGACTGTTGCCAGAGAGATAATCAGACAGATACCCAATGAACGCATTGTATATTTTGGAGATACGGCGAGACTCCCGTATGGAACCAAGTCAAAGGACACGATAATACGTTATGCAAGGCAGATAGTGAATTTCCTTATGGATGAGGGCGTTAAGGCTATAGTTGTGGCATGTAATACGGCAAGCGCTTATGCTCTTGAGGAGATTAAGGACGAGATAGAGGTTCCGATAATCGGAGTGGTCAAGCCGGGAGCAAGGACAGCTGTTTCGGTTACTAAGAATAATCGTATAGGAATAATTGCCACAGAGGGAACGATAAACAGTGGTCTTTATACAAGACTTATACATGAGGAGAATCCGGACATAGAGGTTGTCGGAAAGGCATGTCCGCTTCTGGTATCGCTTGTCGAGGAGGGGTGGCTTCATGACAGTATTACCGATCAGGTGCTGGAGCGCTATCTTGAGAGCCTTAAGCGGGAGAACATAGACACACTGGTGCTTGGATGTACACATTATCCGCTTCTTAGAAGCTCCATCGGAAAAATCATGGGCGATAAGGTCAACCTTGTGAATCCTGCGTACGAGACTGCGCTTGAGTTAAAGCGTCTCCTTGCAAAAAAGGAGCTTGCCAACGTAAAGGATGTGGAGGAGCCTAGCGTCATGTACCGTTTCTATGTCAGCGACGCGGCGGAAAAATTTAAAAATATAGCTAATATGATACTCCCATTCGATATTGAGACGACAAAGCAGATCAATATTGACGAATATTAAAAAGATTATGGTGTGAAGGATAAGTATTGAAGCTTAGACTTCACACATATTTTTTCATTTTATTTAATTAAGGGTAGTTTGAAAATATACACATGTGAATAGTATGAAGGATATGATTTATATTTTTGGGGAAAATGCCATACCGATGAAACAGGCGGCATTTTGGAGAGAAACGCTGAACAGTTGGTTTATTGTTATACAATATAAATTGTGCCTGCATACATGATGTTCGCAGCAAGTTGTCCGGAAATGAGGAATAACATGAAAGAGAATATTGTTTTATATATTACAGGCCTGCACAGCACAGGCTCAGATGATGATTCGGTGGAGATGATATACGCCGGAAAGCATTATTTCAGAAACGGAAAGCATTTTATAAAGTATCAGGAGAGTCTTGAGGACGGGCTTTTGACCGATAACATGATTAAGATTTCGCCTAAAGAGGTGGAGCTTGTTAAAAAAGGGCCCATGACCACCAACATGCTGTTCACCATCGGAGAAAAGAACTTAAGCTATTATGACACTCCGTTTGGAAGCATGACAATGGGGATAGATACCTCCGATATGTGCATAACTGAGAATGATGGAGAGATGAATGTGGATATCCACTATAATCTCGAGATGAATGGGAATCATGTGGCGAAGAGCCATGTTGTTATTAAGGTCAGGGAAGAGACGCAGGAATAAATAGTGATAGATTGGCAAAGATATATTTAGAATATGTGAATGGTGTAAATAACCTGATGGGAGAGAATTACTTTTGTCGGGTTATTTCTGTTTGTTGGGTTTTATTGAAATATGGAAAGATATATTTTAAAAAATCGGTTATCTATTGTACCTTTTCAAACAAATAATGATTTGTTATAATAAAAAAGGATTATCAATATAAATAGGGTTAAAATTGCAGCTGGTAAAGGATGTTAAATAAGGAGAAGCAATATGGCGTCATGGAAGTTAAGGGTTGAAAATTATGGAAAAATAAAGTCTGCCGAAATAGAAATTGCTCCATTGACATTGTTCGTGGGTGATAATAATAGTGGAAAAAGCTATTTAATGTCTCTTCTGTGGGGAATAGAAAATTTAGGTGTAGGAGCTTTATTAGGAAGTGAATATCTTGAGTCTGAGGAGACGGATGAGCTTAGTGAATGGTTTATCAGCCAAATGGAAATAGCTATACAGAAGAAAAAGCATATTGCGCCATTAGAAGATGTATCCGAAATGTTAAGCAGTGTTCTTAATAAGGGTTTGGAAAAGAATAAGGATAATTTTGTGAGAAGAATCTTTAATAGTGATAATGTTTCAATTGGAAAATTATCGATAGATTTAGGCTGCTTGAAGGAAAGATATCTATGTTTTGAAATGAATGAAAAATATGGTCTTATTGAAGGGTCGATTGATTCTGAAAGAACATTTCTGATTAACCCTAATGTATTAAAGGGAGATTTTTTCAGAAAGGAAAAAGAACTACAGTGGACATTAATTCAAAGCATATTTAGTCTGATTATGTTAATTAAAACGGGAGAATTAGGTAATGAAAAAATTATATATCTTCCCGCGGCAAGAACCGGTTTTATGCTTACTAAGGATATTATAAATAAGGTTGGCAGAAACAATACATTTAATTTGCCGGATGATAGGGAAAAATTCACGCCTTTTGTCCGCCCGATTAACAATTTTTTGGATATTATGGGTGATTTGAATGTTGGACAAAAGAAAAACGAGAATTATATACATTTGGCGGAAGATATAGAGCATGAGATGACAGATGGCACGATTGAGTTCAGTGATATGCCAAACAAAGAGGTTATGTATGTACCGGATGGACATAAGAAGGGGATTCCGCTCAGGCTGGTTTCAGCAGTTGTGACGGAGTTATGTCCGTTAATCTTGATTTTAAAACATAGCGATAATATAGCACGCTTCTATTATGAGGAACCGGAAATGTGCCTTCACCCGCAACTGCAAAGCAGGATGGGTAAAGTTATTGCAAGGATAGTGAATGCCGGGATAGGTATGGCCATTACAACTCACAGCGATATAATTTTACAGCATATTAATAACATGATAAAGTTACAGAATCGCAAGGATTGTAATGAAATTTGTGATAGATTACACTATGGGAAAGAGGATTTGTTGAACTGTGACCAGGTAAGAGTGTACCAGTTAAAGGCAAGAGCAAAAGGAAAGACAGTTGTAGAAGAATTGAACTGTGGGGAAAATGGTTTTATTGTTCCTACGTTTAATGACGCTCTTGACAGTATTATGAGCGAAGCATACGAGATTCAAGGGGATTTACATGAATAAAAAGACAGAATTTATTATCAATGAACTGCTGGTAGATAATTTTATCGAAAAAGAAACCAATGAAATTCTTCTTGAAGAGACAGAAGATACAGGTAAAAGCTCATTAAAAATACAATTGAAATCGATTGATAATCTCAGTATTAAGAATGTAGATAAGAAGAATACACAGATGAATTTCTTTCAGGATAGTAAAAATAAGTCAATGAATAAACGAGTTGACCATATTATTTTTGAACAGATTTCATATGACAAATGGAAACTGCATTTGATAGAAATGAAATCATCTGTAGGAAATGATAAGTGGATTGATATAAAGGGAAAGTTCAGGGCAAGCTATTTAGTGGCACGGGCAATAGCAGCTATGCTTGAGCTGGACATTCAGGAAACTTATATGTATACCACTTATGAAAAGGTCTCATTTGTTTTATCTGAAACTATGCCGGCCGCAAGAAGACTAAAGGTTGGTGGTGAGTATGTGAAGCCACAGGAGGAATGGGATGGAACTGCATTCAGCCTGAATTTCGGAGAGAAAATCAGGTTTATTCATAAGCCGCTTCGTATGGTGAGAAACTCGCAGGGGATATTGACGGGTGAAAGAACTTTTAATCTTTGATTTGATAAGGGTTAGTATTAAGTTGAAAATAAAATAGTTGAATTTTTCCACAAAAATGTTAAAATATATGAGTATGACATTTTTACATAGGGAGGTACACTATGCCAGCTTGGTTAATAGTAATTCTGTCCATTCTTGCGGTGGTGCTTGTAGCATTTATCGTTCTTCTGATATTGGGCGGCAGATTACAGAAAAAGGCTAATTCACAGCAGGAGGCACTTGCCAGCGCAGCGCAGACAGTCTCAATGCTGATTATTGACAAAAAGAAATTGAAAATTTCGGAAGCGAATCTTCCGAAGGTAGTAACGGATCAGGTTCCTAAGTACGCACGCCGTGCTAAGTTCCCAATCGTCAAGGCAAGAGTTGTGGGCGGCGGAAGCAAGCCTATGAATCTTATCGCAGATGCAGCAGTTTTTGATATTCTTCCGGTAGGTAAGGAATGTAAGGTAGTAGTCAGCGGTATCTATATCACAGAGATTAAGAGTGTCCGCGGCGGCGTTATCCCTGCTCCACCTAAGAAGAAGGGGCTTGCAGGACTTATGCAGAAGGCTTCAAGAAAGACTAAGGATTCCACCAAGGACAAGCCTGCTAAGGCAGATAAGAATGCGGCGGCAGACAATGGCAGGAAGGCTAAGAAGAGTAAGTAATAAATTGATACGGTTAGTCTTAGCACTATAATATGAAATATAAATAAGCTCACGCACATTAGTTCAATGTGTGTGGGCTTATTTTTTTAGCATGGCTCATAAAAGAGTTTTTAATAAATGTTATTGGGCTATAAGCACCTTTTTTCCTTCAAATGCAAAGCCGTAATGTTGTATGCGGGATTTTGGTATTCCGCGGTTTATCAATTCGGCGTCATAGTTCTTGTCCTCAATCTGGCGTAGTGCAGCCTGTGCCGTATCTGCAAGTGTAGCTTCTCCGTCGGCGTCATGCACCTTAAATTCAAGCACGATGCCATCATGCGTCTTGTCATGGATATCGGCTGGAATCAGCATGATATCGTATCTTCCATAGCCGCTTTCACGGTTAGATTTAATTTCGTATATGTCGCGAAGGTCGGATATAAGTCCAAGCACAAAGCCATGAAAAAAACGCTCCGGCTGGCTTCTCCTCGATGGGTGGGTTCCTGTGTCAAAACTGCTGAAGGTAGACAGTGCCACATCATTCATGTATATATTCATTTCCTTGAGATTACCTTTTAACAATGCCTCAACAAACTGATTATAATGTGCCTCACCACTTGAAAACCATGACGAAAACATATCGGAGAACATGCTGAGTGTCTCTAAATTAGTTATCGAAAGATGGTACCACGGTTTGCGGAGCAGACCTCTGTGTTCGACTGAGTTCACTTTCAAATATCCGCTTGCCATGAGTAAGCTCCATATAGCGTTCTCGTCTGTGTCAAGCTGGCTGAATATAATCTGCTCATCGAAACTTACCACTATTTCGCCGCCGTTTAAAAGCTCTTCCATCATCTTCTTTACATCGGGAGAAGCGGTGCGTATGAGCTTATTGACAAGTGAATTGGCGCTTGTCGAAGCCCAGTAAGGCTTAAGTTCCTTTTCGGAAAGAAAGTTAATTATTGACCATGGATTATAAATGTCCGTGTGTGAACCGAATGTGAAACCGTCATACCACCATTTTACATCTGCTTTTCTTTCTGATAAGTCAAATAATTCAAGGGCTCCAAACATTTCCGATTCTGTGAAGCCGAAATATACGCTGTATTTTTCTGAGGTTGTTGTTATCACGCTCAGGTTGTTCAGGTCGGAAAATATTGATTGCTTTGATACTCTTGTGATACCTGTCATCACTGCGCGTTCAAGGTAAGGGTTAGTCTTGAAGGTGTTGTTAAAAATATTGCGCATAAATGAAGTAAATTCGTTCCAGTATCCATTGACGTAGGCTTCCTGCATTGGAGTATCATACTCATCCAGCAGCATAATGACTTTCTTTTTATAGTATCGTTCCAGATACCTGCACAATGTATTGAGTGAAGAGTAGCTTAGAGCGTCATCCATATACATGTTCATGTCATTAAATATCTTTTTCTCATTGTCGCTGAACAGATTGCTTTCCAATAAAAAACGGTTCTGTTCATACAACTCAGCTATCTGTGTCTTAATCTGCGTTTTGGAATCCTGTAAATTGTCCGCTTTCACGCCTGCAAAGCTTAAGAAGATAACAGGATATGTGCCCTGTAGCTGTCTGTATTTCTCGTTATTCCATATATTAAGTCCGTCAAACAAATCCGCACGTCCTGAATATCTGTTTGAAAAGAAGCAGTTAAGCATGCTCATATTAAGAGTTTTTCCAAAACGGCGTGGGCGTGTTATGAGTGTCACATCATCGCCAGCTTCCCACCACGCCTCAATGAGACCTGTTTTATCAATATAGAAGTAATCGTGCTCCCTAAGAGACGCGAAATCCTGTTTGCCGATGACAACCTTCATTCCAAAACAACCTCCTTCTAAATTACATTATAGCTGATATCTGAAATTAGTTTAACATAATGTATCATCTTTAGCAATTAAAACAACTTATTTTGCAATATTTTTCTTCGAAAATTAATATTGGTTTTTCTATGTGATTAACATCATATTTTTATTAGTATTTTTTATATCATTAATATTATGTCCTTTATTAATAACTTTTTCTAATATCAAGAATTATATCTATCTTCTATAATTCCACAAGCAATTAAAAATTTAAAAAGAGAATATATAGATGAGACTTGAATAAAATTTTTTTTTTCTGTCATATATTAAGAAAATTCTCAAAAGTAATTACAAAACGAGTCTGTGCGTTTTTATTCCATTAATTAGTGATAGATTTGTCTATTTTTGAGAATAAGGCAAGGAAATACAAAATAAAATTAAAAAATTGAATCAGACTTGCTAATTATATGAAAGCGCGCAAGAGGCAGGCGAGATACACAAAAACAATATTAAATTTTAAAATTATTTAATTTGTTTTTAAGGTGTGTGTTGCTTATTTCTTGAGCGCTTTTATACCATTAGAAACTTTGTGTGTCTTTTTGATTCAGAAAAAAGGGATACATGAAGAGAAGAATACAGGATTTAATAAATAGTTCTAATTATATTTTTGAAGAGTACTTGGAAGATAAAGAAAATAAATTTTATACCTTTTATAAGGAATATGATGGAATTGTTTTGAATAAAAATGTTCCGAATCTAAATCAGAATGAACTTACAAATGTATGTTTTGAAAAATATTCTAATTTGGACAAGCTTGGGAGATGTGGTCAGGTGACAGCCTGTATTGGAAGGGAAAGATTTACAACTAAAAAGAGAGCATATATCGGACATATTATTCCATCGGGATGGCACAGTCTTAAATTTAACTGCATACAAGGTAAATACCTATATAACCGATGTCACCTTATTGGTCATCAATTATCTGGGCTGGATATTGATAATAATTTAATTACAGGAACAAGATACCTTAATATATCTCAAATGTTGCCTTTTGAAAATGCGATTGCCGGCTATTGCAGGGAGACGGGCAATCATGTCCTATATCGAGTTACCCCAATATATAAACAGGACAATTTAGTTGCTTTCGGGGTGTTGTTGGAGGCACTATCTGTTGAGGATTGTGGTAAAGAGATATGCTTCAATATTTATCTCTACAATCGGCAGCCTGAAATAAATATTGACTATAAAAAGGGATACAGTAAAGAGATTGAATTTAGTTTTAGCAATGATATAATATGATTTAGAAATGTTATTTTCGTAAAATAAATTAAAGAAAATAAAGTTGAGGTGTTTAAATGGGAGTAACATCAAGTTTAAGAAAGTTGGATGGATGTGAAAGTAAGGAAATTAATGAGTTTCTTTATAAAAATATGCCCGGCAAGGATGAACTTGTCTCTAATTTAGGAATAAAACCATTTGACAGAAAAAATCCTATACTTATTGGAGATTGCGTTAGTCATTCGTTATGTGGACGGATTGGAGCAATTTCAGAATGGTATATTGATATTCTTGCAAGTCGTTATACTGAAAATGAGACAAATTTTCTCACAGAAATAGAAGACAAAATTTTTGTAAATGCAAATGGAAAAATGGCAGTACGAAATCCATATAGAGATTCGGCTAAAAGAATAATAGCATGTTATAAATGTGTGAGGGCATATGTTAATGGGAAATCAGTGGGTGATAACGAGGTTATAGAGGCACTTGATACAATTGATAAACATGGGTTGAACCCTTTTAATTCGCAATCATGTACTAGGGAACATAGTGACGAGGAAATCTATTATTATATATTTGAGAATAAATTGGAAGATAATGTGGTATCAGCCATAAAACAAATAGGAGACAGATTTCTTTGCCGGTTTATTGAAAGTGGGAAATTGAAAAAAGACAGTACGGTTATTATTAAACCCAAATGGGGAGCATGGTCAAAAGTGTATGGTGCGGAGGGGGATATATTTATTGACGGAATTATATATGACATTAAAAGTCGCTCAACAGAGGGGTATAAGAGTCAGGAAATAGCACAGATTTATGCTTATTACATATGCCACCTTATAGAAAGATATTATGATATTAAGATTATAGATATATTGAAACATCCATCTAATCTTCAGGGGAAAGATGTTACAGGCATAGGTTTGTATCTTTCAAGATTTGGTGAAATAGTAACATGTGATATGAGCAACGAAAGATATTGTTTATCGGAGAAACAAGTAAAACCTATTGCCGATATGATTGCTTTGCAATGCCAGGAAATTAAAAATAATAGAAATCGAAAGCTTGAGCAGCAATTAAATGTCGAATTGGGACGAATTACTTATGAAGTAGTTAGAAGAAGCTGATAGAAATTTGAAGTTGCATACTTGCTTGTAAATACTTCTATAATAAAAAGATATAATTGTGAATAGCATAACTTTGAAAGAAACTTAGATGTTCTTAAAACTCTATTTAATGCACGGCTATAGCCAACATGGATGTCGGCTATGGTGCCACCGCCCATGGAAAGGCGATAGGCATTGATGGCGGACATTAATGTTAGATTTTCTCAGCGTTTTTAGAACAGCTTGCTCCCTACAATGGAATTGCTATTCACAATTATAGCTTATTTATATTGCATTATAAATTTTTATATATTATCAAATTAACTTCTATGATAACTATTAAGAAGCTCCTTCTTAACATCATACAACTTGTCTGAAAGGTCAACATGTATCTCCTGCGGATTCTCAAAACGTCTCGATTCATCCCAGAGAGTGTTAAGCTCCTTCTTGCAGTATGCCTGGATATCCATGACTGCCGGTGTCTCATATACACATTCACCCTTTAGGAATACAGGAACCATAATCTCGCGGACTGTGTAGGTGCCGCCCTTTAACAGAGTTTTCTTCCAGGTGTGTACAGGGTCAAAAATCATCAGGTCTTTATTTTCGTCGAAGTGCTCGTCGGCAAAGGCGATGAGGTCAGCCTTAATCTTGCCGTTCTCCTTGTCATAGAGACGGAATACGGTCTTGTTGCCCGGATTGGTAATCTTCTCTGAGTTTTCGGAGAGCTTGATCTTAGGAATAAATTCGCCGGTCTTTTCATCCTGTACCGCAGCAAGCTTGTATACACCGCCGAATGCAGGGCAGTCCTTGGCGGTGATGAGGTTGGTGCCGACACCCCATGAGGTGATGGTTGCCCCCTGATTCTTGAGTGAGGAAATCAGGTACTCATCAAGGTCGCTTGACGCGGAGATAACGGCGTCGGTGAATCCGGCGTCATCAAGCATTTTGCGCGCCTTCTTTGAGAGATATGCAAGGTCACCGGAGTCAAGTCTTATTCCGTAGAAGTTAGACTTTATGCCGGCCTCCCTCATCTCCTTGAATACGCGGATTGCGTTAGGCACACCGGAACCTAAGGTGTCGTAGGTGTCCACAAGAAGTATGCAGGCGTCAGGGTAGAGCTCAGCGTATTTTTTGAAGGCTGTGTACTCGTCAGGGAAGCTCATTATCCAGCTATGTGCGTGGGTGCCCTTTACAGGGACGTTAAACATCTGGCCTGTGAGAACGCAGCTTGTGCCGATACAGCCGCCAATCATTGCGGCGCGCGCACCGTAAAGACCTGCGTCCGGACCCTGCGCACGGCGAAGACCGAACTCCATAATACCATCACCGCCGGCGGCATATACAACTCTTGAGGCCTTTGTTGCGATAAGGCTCTGGTGGTTTACAATGTTCAGAAGCGCAGTCTCGACAAGCTGTGCCTCCATGATAGGTGCGACAACCTTCACAAGCGGCTCACGCGGGAATACAACAGTTCCCTCAGGAATCGCGTAGATATCGCCGGAAAAATGGAAGTTGAGGAGGTACTCTAAGAAATCCTCATCGAACAGCTTAGTGCTTCTAAGGTAGTCGACATCGGCCTGCGAAAAATGCAAATCCTTAATATATTCTATAGCCTGCTCAAGTCCGGCAGCGATGGAGTAGCTGCTGTCAAAAGGATTTTTGCGGAAAAATGCATCAAATACAACTGTAGGGTTAGTGTGGTTCTTAAAATAACCCTGCATCATGGTAAGCTCATATAAATCGGTGAGCAGAGTTAAATTTCTTGAATCGCTCATATTGAACCTTCTTTCTGCGATATTATCGCGGGGGTAGTGAATAATGTTGTTTTTTATGTTTATTTTATGGTATTGTTAAAATATTAACAAAAACATTGCTTTTATCAAATGATAGCGATAGACATAAAAGCCTGTAAATGGCATTTGCATGGCTTGATTGTTGTGTTTTTGGCTTTTTAAGTCCTGTTAATATATTAACATTACAATTATTATACACGAGTCTGTGAAGAATGCAAGGACAAATACTTGCTGTTGTTTTATTGAGGGTATTTTATGTTGGAATTGCTTTTATATACCCATAGCTGTTTATTGAGCGGAATTTATTACCGGCGTGGAGGGTATATTTTATACATTTATATGCTCTATGCCCGGACAGCGAAGATTTTGTGGGTATAAATTGTATATTAGGACTGCATATACCCATGCAAGTATATTTTAAGTGTATATTATTGAATTTCGCATTGTTTGCGGGGTATAAGTTTGAAAGAAAAACTTTCAAACTATTTATTGGTGGCAGTACTGCAAGCAATGCTTGCAGTATGCAGGGGTATATAAATGAAAATAAGTTATATATACCCATAGCTGCGCATTATGTCACATTTTAGTATCGGTATGCATATATTGTGTAGGTGCATTAGCCGGAGCATAATAGGATATATTTTGCTAATAGTATTGTCTAATTATGTTTTTTGAAATATAATCAGAACATACAGTAAAATGCATGTCAGGTGTGTGCAGGATTATGGCTGCATGGGCTGCGGCCGGTGTTGTGGAAAATGGGGGGGATGTTGATGTACAGATACATAACAAAAAATAAATGAATGTACATGTTCTACGTGAGCTTGTTATATCGGTGGCGCATAAGCTGTCGGATGACATGGTTGGAAGGTATGATGAGGTGGTGACCTTAAAGAAGGTAATATAGCAGCAATTACAGGTAATTGAAAATTCAGTGCGTGATTGCAGGATATTGTGCGGTAGATTTGAGCTTTGAAATTACCTGGAAAATAATAAAAAAGTATCAGGAGAGAAATGACATGCTAAGATTGATTATCACAGCTTTATTTTTGGTAGTATTTTTTATATTCAGTATTCCGATGTTCGGCATACTGTGGATTATCGGCAAATTCAACAAGCCGAAGAAGGATATCCTTGCACTGAGAATCGTGCAGTGGGCGTTTAAGGTAATCAGATTCCTGTGTGGGGTCAAGACAACGGTTATCGGATATGAGAATATTCCGAAGGATGAACCGGTGTTATTCGTAGGCAACCACAACAGCAATTTTGACACAGTTATAGTGTACTCAATGCTTCCGGGACTTACGGGCTTCGTTGCCAAGAAGGAGATGGAGAAGATACCGCTTCTTCACCACTGGATGAAGCTTCTGTACTGTCTTTTCCTTGACAGAAAGAATATCAAGGAGGGACTTAAGACCGTGCTTCAGGGTATCGAATATATCAAGAACGGTATATCGATAACCATTTTCCCGGAGGGAACCAGAAGCAGGACCGGGGAAATGGCACCTTTCAAGGAGGGAAGCCTTAAATTCGCGGAAAAGACCGGCTGTAAGATAATTCCGGTTGTGCAGAACAATACCAGACAGATTATGGAGGCACATTCTCCGTTCATCAGAAAGACACACACGGTTCTTGAGTTCGGTGAGCCTATAGATGTCAAATTGATTGACAAGGAGCAGAAGAAGTTCCTTGGCGCGTATACTCAGGAGATTATCCAGAAGATTTATGATAAAAATAAGGCGTTAGTGTAGATATAGGACAGGGGTCAGATGGTTGGGACAGGGGTCAGGTACGTGTCCCAGTTCTGGGACATGTACCTGACCCCTGTCCCAACCACCTGACAAGAAACGGAGTATATGTTATGGGAGAAAAGATTGAGGAAATGTTCCCTCTCTGCGATGAGGAGGGCAATTTTACAGGTGAGCTTAAGGAGAGAAGTGCGGTGCACCGCGATGGCGATTTGCATGGTGGGTCGCATATATGGATAATGGAAAGGCATGATGGACGCATACGTGTGCTCCTGCAGAAGAGAAGCGATGACAAGGATTCGTTTCCGGGCTGTTATGACTGCTCATGTGCCGGGCATGTCGATGCGGGCGAGAGCTTTATAAGCACGGCGGTAAGGGAGCTTTCGGAGGAGTTGTCCGTCAAGGCGGATGAGGCTGAGCTTGAATTTCTTTTCAAGCAGCGCGTAGGCGGCGAATATATCTTTTACGGTGAGAGGTTTGCCAACAATGAGGTCAATTTTGTGTACCTTCTGAGAAAGCATGTCGATATCGGGACGCTGGCTTTTCAGAGGGAGGAGATACAAGGACTGTGCTGGAAGGATGCGGAGGAGGTTCTTGCGATTCTTAGGCGGCAGGATGCGCGGGAGGCAGCAGGGGAAAAGGATGTGTACGCGCCGGGAAGCTATTGTATATGGACGCATGAGTTTGAGAGAGTGCTTGAAATGGTGAAGCGCTCATCTTTGAGTACATTTTCTTTGCAACAAGGATGAGGACGATTGCGGCGAGTGCAAGGCAGGCGGAGATGATGAATAATTGCGGTACCATTAAGCTCCTGATGCTGGAATAGATTCACAATCTCCTTCAGGTATATCCGTAGCTCTGGTAGTGCTCTGCCTGCAGAAGCATGTGCAGCTCCCATGCGTTGTAGTATCTGTAGCCTGTATCCGGGTCACGCTTTGGCTTAATCACGTTTTTGGATTCATAATAGCGCAGCGTCTCGGAGGAGATTCCAAGCAGCTTTGCGATGGTTCCGATATTGTAATCCTTATACATCAAATTAAACACCTCCATACTCTAAAGGTACTTTAAAGTATGGAGGTGGTCAAGTTATTTTTCTATTATGCATGAGTGGGTCTTAGTTTTTTTGTCATAGCTGATACCGACTAAAAGGATATTATCGGTATAGCTTTTAATTGCAGAAGGATATTTTTTTTCTTTAATCTGATTAATTGCAGTATAGGCATTATGATTCCATTTAAGCTCTACGAGTAGTGCCGGGTACGTTGTAGAGTACATCGGCTTAGGAATAAATACGAAATCTGCAAAGCCGCGTCCCGAGGGAAGTTCACGTATCGGCTTAAAATAATATTCCATGGAGCTTAGGTATGCTATTGTGAGCACACTGCTGAGAGAATTTTCATCATTGTATTCAATGGTGGACACATATTCGGAATGTATTTTTTCAATATATTCGGCAACCATGCCGCCGTTCATATCCAGAGTTGCTTCAAGCAATTCCTTTGAGGCTTTCTGATATTCAATAAATTCACTCCATTTTGATTCCTCAAGAGCAGACGCAAATTCGCTCCTGATTTCTTCGTTAGGAATAAATGCCATGCGTGTTCTGGAATGGTACGCAAGGTAGCCAAGATGAATAAGTGCGGTTATCACATCATCTTTATTTTTGAAGGTGGACATATCATTCTGAAAGGATTTGGTGTTTATCACAATACCGTCACCGGACATCATGGTAATAATCGCGGTTCTAAGACCGTCAAAATCCATGTTAATGAGTGGCTTTATCGCTTCATAGGTTCCGGTATCAGACCAATAGCTTGTAAATTCCCTTCTTTTCATAACACTTACTACCGCCTTGGGATTATAGACCTGGTAATTGGAGAGCAGGTAGCCGTCATACCAGCGTTTTACGGAAGTATAGTCGATATTATAGCCTTTGCACAAGCTCTGAACCTCATTGTCGGTAAAACCGATATATGGTGCGAAGCTGCCGGCATCGAGCATGGTATATTCCTCAAAATTATTGAGTGCGGACTGGGTCTTTAACTTTTTGATAGGAAGGATACCTGTAAGGTAGGCAAGGTGGATGTATTTCGTAGGTTCTGTTCCCTTAAACATTCCTCTCAAAAAATTGATATATTCATTCTGGACTTTAAGATTAGAGGAAGCCTCTCTTATAAGCACATCCCATTCATCTATAATAACAATGAATTTATCGCCGCATGCAGCATTTATACATGACATCGCGCCATAGGCAGTCTCAGTATTATCGGGAATGATGGAAGGATATTCAGCCCTGAGCTCATCAAGCAGGTGCCTATTGATGTAGGAAACCGTCTGCTCCGCAGATTTGGCGTCCATCATACACCACTGTACGTCAAAATGTATCACATTATATTTATTCAAATGCTTTCTGAAGGAAGGCTTTTTTCCTATGTCCAGCTTTTCAAACATCGCTGCAGAATCACAACCTTTGCTGTAATATGCCGACAGCATATTGGCTGTTATGGACTTACCGAAGCGGCGTGGTCTGCTGTTACAAATAAAGGCATCATCCGTATCTATGACATCGTTGGTGATGTCAAGAAGATTAGTTTTATCAACGTATATTTTTGAATTCAGTGCAACTAAAAAAGCACTATTTCCTGGGTTTAAAAACCTGCCCATAACAATCCTCATTTCTGAGCGGTGTTCGTTTTACCGCTACATGTGCTTACAGACCCTGTAATCTATAGAAGAATATTATTCTGCTGTAGATTATACAGTTACATATATTGACAGTCTATCATTTAGAGAAAAAAATATCAAGAATTATACAAAAATTCATTGCCCATAACCATGCTTAGACACGGAGAGTTTTATAGTGTAATATTGCATTGAAATTACATTGTTCGTAAACCTAAAATCATGGAAAATATAATATGCATGACCAGCCAAATTTATGACATTGCTTACCTGAGAAAATGAGTAAAATGTCATGGAAATTGACAGTATATTATGCTAATATAAAATTACGATTAAAGTAATGTATTGTGAATGAAGCACATAACAAAAATGCAAAGAAAAGGAGGAATTTCACATGGCAAAAACACTTAAAAAGGTTATGGCTGTGCTGCTTGCAGGTCTTGTAACCGCCACTGCCCCTGTGAATGTGTCCGCGGCGGCAGCCTCAGAGGATGGACATGTCGTATTCGGCGGGTATGGACAGCGCTCAAGCTGTGAGGTGCAGTTTGACAAGAGCATAACCTCAATAGTAGGCTACGGCAGGCAGGCTGATATTGATGTGAGCGGTACGATAAAGCTTAAGTATCAGTGGGATGAGGGCTACGATTCGGAGTTCACATCGGGAAGCGGCTACGCGGAGGTCGATTCTGCGGTGGATGGCTTGTCGGTGGAGGTGCGCCACATTAAGACAACAGGGCGCACAATATTGTTCAAGATTATTCTGAGCAATGGTGAAAATGAAATTGGAAGTGCTGATATATCATACTATGTCGATGAGTATGGACAGATATTTTAGAGCTTAAAATTAAGGGGCAGCCACGGTTTTACCTGATTATAGGGTGAAGCCGTGGCTAAAATATTATGTGGGAGAGAAAATAATACTGGCAAGATGTTCTAAGAACTCTGATATAGGCTTTCTATACGTCCGCCACCGAAGCAGGCATACATCCTTGTATGCATTGCTTCTGAACCGGCATCCGTGCCGGTTCTGGCTAGTGTGTGAACAGAGTTCTAAGAACATCTAAGCTTCTTCCAAAAGTCGTGATATGCATAAATATAATACGTTATACATGCTAAGTTTATAGCACATGTTTTGACCCCAACATCATGTTATCAGAGAGCCTGTAAAGGGGATAATAAGTCATTGTGGATGTCACATTTAGAGTATATAATAAAGTGTAAGAAATATTGATATGATTATATGAAAAGTTAATGTTAAATTGTATTTAAAATATAGTGTAGGAAATAGGACATTGTCTGCGGTATTTTGGAGGTGGATTGATAGATGGGAATATATTTACTGCCTGTAATATCGCAGGAGAACGCCAAAATACGCAGAGGATAAATATGTACAGCGCGGTTACCGGATATACAGGTGACGGAGAGGGGAATGATTTTATTTGACATACAGTTATATAGGAAAAATGGCAGCATATGAGCGTGACAGGCAGGGAGTATCTGCTGAGACTGTCTGCAAGGGTCTGTGCGACTTGGATATATATAATAGCTTTGAAAAAGGGGAGGACGTCGGTGATATCCATGTTGTGAGGATGGTGCTTCAAAGACTTGGAATAAGCGCAAGTCTTGCCGGCAGATATCTTTGCCGGGATGAGTATGATGAGATATATGCCAGATTCAATATACTGGAGCTTCTGAGGGCAGGCAGGCTCGAATCGGCAAGGAAGGCTATAGAGGAGTATGAAAACCGATATTGTGTAAGAGGTAACCGGCTTAATATGCAGTTCATGACATACATGAATGCAAGAATAGCACAGCTTGATGGAGATACAGTTGAGGCGCTGTGCATGTACAAAAAGGCAATCGGTTATACCATAGAAGATTACGGCGTGGCTGAATTTACCTGCATATCGATATACGAGTATTTTATGCTTGCCAATATTGCACAGCTGAACGCAGCACTTGGAAATTATATGGAGGCGGAAAACCTGTATGAGAGACTTCTTGCATATTGTCACAGAAGAAATTCAGACTGTTGGACTATGGCGTGCGTCTATCCGAAAACAATCTGTGAAATGCTGGATATAAATACACCGGAACGCATGGGAGACTATGACAGGCAGGTATGGCTTAATGAATGTAATGCTGCCCTAAAAGTGCTCAGTGACACGTCAAGACTTCACTATATATGTCCGCTGTTAAATAAAAGGCATACCTTGCTGGAGCTCCTTGGAGAAGAATCGGATAAGCAGTACGATAGTTTTCTTGAACATTATGAATGGCTGAGAAACAGGTATCATGTCAAGGGAGAGCTGTTAGAGTGGTATCCGTATTATAACAGTGACTGGGAATTCTATCCTGTTGAGAAGCTTATCAACGAGCGGAGAAAACTACATGGCATGACCATCGAAGAGCTTGCCGAAGGAGTATGTGCACCAGAGACAGTCAGCAGAATAATCAACAGGAGGGTTTCGCCTAAACGCAGTACAGTGGAAGCACTTCTTGATAAGCTGGAGCTTAGAGGGGTGTTGTTGGAGGACGTTATGGTGTGTGATGACTGGGAGACGCATAGAATATGGGATGATATGGTACATGCCCAGGCAATAGATGATTATGTTACAGGCAGAAGGTTGAACGAAAAAATAGCGAAAAAACTTGATGTAAATATCCCTATAAATCGTATGCTTTTAGAGTATGTGAATGTTGGCGCAGATATGGGAATAGAGAAAAATAATTATGAAAAATATGCATTGCTGCATGAGAAAATGTTGGGTTTTAATATTGAGAATATAGAAAAGCTGACAATTTTTACACGAATAGAAACAATGGTTATAAATAGATATTTTTACTGTATGGATAAGGTAAAAAATTACATAAAGCTTGGAGTATATGAAAGCATATGTAATACTTATCTAAGCGATTCGGGTAATGACAGAGCATCTGCAACTAATTTTGAGGGTACATTAACGCGTTGTGCAAGTTATACAGGTAATGCAGCACGTTTTACGGATTCAAATAATTATTCTGAATGGGGCATAAATTTGGAGTTGAATTGTGAAAGAATGCATTGCTTATCCACCATTATATACTGCATTCCGTGGAATAATGCGGAATGCGGAAACAGTGTTTCCGATGATGACATAAAGATGTGTGAGTGTGCTTATTGGATAGCATGGATGCTCAAGGAAAAAGGAAGAATGAAATTGTATAATGGCTGGATTGAAAAGCATAATGTAAAATAATTGTACGATATTTATTTATTCTTATCGTAGGTGTTATTATCTTCATCCGAATAAACCGATACATTACCGTTATTCAAATTATTGATAAAGCTGTTATCAAATATTATTGAGATATTAAAGACAATAAGTAAAAGTGCAATAACTGAACGTAAATTTTTCTTCACAATATAGTACCCCTTTCGTGCTTATGTGAGATGTAAAAAGGTTTTCATATACTTGACTATACTATACAGTGCAAGTAATGTCCATGACATTGGAGGCTAAAAAAACAGGGTTCAATGTCATGGACAATCAAGCAAAAATAGTATAACATTGGCGTATGGTTTAAATCATACGTCGGGTGGGAAGTGTAATGCTATTATGGGAAGAATGGCTGCAGCGTATTTTCATAGATTAGTTAGGGGGAAAGTTTGAAAAATACATTATAATGAGGATTTCAAGATTGTAAAAACATTCAAAAAAGTTATGGCTATGTTAATTGTGGGTATTGTAACATTTATTACACCAGTAAACGTATTTGCGATGCCGAATACAGATGATGGAATTATGACTTTGGGGTATGGGCAGCACGACAATACTACTGTTGGGGTTACAAAATCAATATCTGTAACAATCTTGCCTAATGTGACTTTTAATGTTGGTGTTAATAGTGAAATATTTCTTAATTATGAGTGGGATGAAGGTTATGACTCACGATTTACATCTGGAAGCTGATATGCATCGGTTTTTTCTGTACCAGATGGTATTGCACAGGATGGATGGACAGCTGAAGTTCGTTATATAACAACAACAGGGCGTACAATATTATTTTAAATTGTGGTATTTAGAAATGGGAAAGAAGTAGGAAGCAGTGATATTTCTTATTATGTTGATGAATATGGTCAGGTGTTTTAATTGCTAAATAAAAATATTGCGGTCTTGCTTGAACTACATAATAAGACAGCATTCAAAAATATTATACGAGGAGGAAGATAATTATGAAAGGTTACAAGAAAACTTCTGAAATTTTAGGCTGCATAGCTGTATGGCTATGCCTTTTTGCGTTTGTGGCAGCAGGCTGTAGTGCAAAAGGCGGGAATAGTGTTGGTACCGCGGATGGACAGACTGAAACGGATAGTTCATTGTCAGAGGGGCAGACGGTGGACAGCACATACTGGGAGAATGCCGACTTATACACATGGCGACTTGAGGACGATGGAAAATGGGAACTGCCTGAGAATATAAGGTTGATAGATACTTTTTTTATTGGGGATAAGCTTTTTTGCAGTGATGGAGATTTAAACATGATTGAGGAAGGAGAAGAGGGAGGAATATCCGTCTATTCTCTTACCGACAAAAAGACAGTTGAGATTGAATTTTCAAAGATTGAAAAATTGATAAATGACGAGCTTGGAAGCTATTCATATATGTATATAGATAAGCTGTATGAAGGAGATGATGGCAGGCTGTATATGCTAGCAGAGGCAGCGGATGTTAACAATAATTATATATCCTTTATTTTGAAATATAATTATGAGGATGAGACAATTGAGGCTATGAGATTGAGTGCGGATATGCCGGAGAGGAACAATCCAAGGCAATTAAATCTCGCACAGGATTTTGTTGTTACGGCAGATGGCTATTATTACGTCAGGGACTATCAAGGGCTTAATATAGTTGACCATGATGGCAATGTTACACAATTAGCTGGAGTGAACGGACGTGTATTCAGTTATGACTCATCAGCATGGTATAGTGCTTATTACGCAGATGATTATGGAATATTCAGAATAGATGAGAAGGGAAATGTGATAGAGCGAAAGTTCAGCTTCCCATTAGGAGATATATTAGGAAGTGTTGCCGGCAGGATATTTGTGAAGGGAGAGAGTGGAATATTAGTGTATGATGTGGAAAAAGAAACCACGGATACATTATTTAGGTGGACGGATGTTGATACTGTAAGTAATGACGTAACTAATGTATATCTGATAGATGATTCGTGCATAGCAGTTATGTATAATGATAAAAGCGACAAGACAGGCAAGACTTTTGAATATGAATTTGTCGGACGTGTGAGCAGGGCGGATATTACGGAAGAGGACAGGGAAGAGCTTGTAATAGGCTGTATGTATACACCTGTGTTGCTTGAGCGTAACATAGTAGAATTTAATAAAAGCCAGCAGAAGTATCATGTATCGATAAGGGCATATAATGACAGAAGCAATGAGGTAACTACGGAGGAAGCGACAACAAGACTTCACCTTGACCTTGCCTCCGGAAATGCACCGGATATGCTTAATCTGCAATATTTAGATATTTACAACCTTGTCGATAAAGGTGTAATAGATGACCTCAGACCATATTTTGACAGAGATACAGAAATAGACATACAGGATTATGTAGAATCTGTTGTCGAGGCATGTACGATAGACGGTGTGCTTGTCTCTGTGCCGTTGGAGTATGCTATATATTCATATTTTGGAAAGGCAGACATGGTGGGTGAGAGTGCAGGCTGGACAATAGATGATGTGGCAGAGTGCCTTAACAATAATCCGGGCAGTGTATTTTCTACATGGACAAGGGAATTTATGCTGGCAAGAATTCTGCAATATTCGATTGATACATTTATAGACAGTGATAGTGGAACCTGTGATTTTACAACCAAAACCTTCGATGAGCTGCTTGATATAATAGAACCGCTTCCGAGTGAAGCAAATTATTCGCCGGTAGAAGAAAAGACAAGTCTTATAAACAATATAAATTTGTATAATTTTGAAGTTATACAGGAATATTATGCCAAATATGGTGACGATATTATAATTAAAGGATATATTACTGCTGATGGAAGAGCATGCCATAATCTCTCAGTAACAGATGCATATTCAATTGTTTCGACTTCCGGCTGTAAGGACGGAGCATGGGAATTTATCAAGTTCTGTCTTATAAATGATAATTCCAGTATTGGATGGTTTTCCTCTAATAAACAGAGGCAGCAGGAGATGATTGATGAAGAGCTTGCACATGCAGGAGAGGAGAAGCGCAGTACATTTTACACGGAGCAGGGATCTGTAAATTACCATTATGCTACGCAGGGAGAGATAGACACGGTGATGAATTTGATAGAAAATGTGGAGCTGTCTCCGTCATATAGCAGTGGGATAAGCAATATCATTAAGGAAGAACTTGACAGCTACTTCCTGGGCGGCAGGTCTAAGGAGGTGACTGTGGCAATTATACAGGACAGAGTTCAGCTCTATCTGGATGAGAGGAAATAAGTTACAAGGAGAGGTAATTTAACGAAAAGTAACAGTAAACTATCAGATATTTATTGCAATGGTTTTTGTGATGTACGGAGGTAGAGTGTGTATCGATATATTATTAAAAACAAAGGATTATATTCTGTGTATGCGATTTTGCTTGTTGTTTCTTCTACGATGAGTGTTTTCTTTGCGTTCGTTTTAAGCGAGATTATGAATTGTGCTGCGGAAGGAAATCTGCAAAGGCTTATGAGGGTATTGATTGTTGGAATTGTTTTTTTATTAGTGACTGTATTTTCTGAATTCTTTTATGGTATCACAAAAAACAAGCTGATATGTAAAGCCAGACAGGACTTAAAGCATGATTTATTTGATAGGATTCTGCACAAAAATGTGACTGATTTTGAGAGCAGGAATACAGGGGATTACATGAATGATTTGCAGAATAATCTCAATATGTATGAGGAGTTGTATTTCAATAATATCTTACAGATACCTATGATTGTATTTTCATTTTTTGTGGCGGTAATCACCTGTATATATATATAAAGCCATTGATGCTTTTACTGATACTTGTGATAGGTGGTTTTACGGCACTGGTTGTAAAGCATACTGGAAAGATGCTGGAACGGAGTACAGGAGGCTATGCAGAACAGTCTGCATCTTATTCGGGAGAAATTAAGGATGATTTTCGCGGCTATCGAATCATCAGTTCTTATCACCTATATGATGAGATAATCAGAAGGCATGAGCAGGCTAATGAAAAGCAGGAAAAGGCAAAAGAGATAAACGGCAATGACAAGACTTTATTCCTTTGCCTAAATGAACTTGCTGGGCTGACATCTACAGTGATTATCATGGCACTTGCAGCTTATTTCGCAATTAAAGGAAGCTTTACCGTTGGAATAGTCATTGCGTTCGGACAGCTTTCCGGGAAAATTATTTCTCCCATTATGACCGCATCGGATACATGGATTCGATTCAAGTCATCCAAAAAGCTGACAGAAAAATATATGGCTATCCTTTATAGCGAAGAAGATAATCATCCGAAGCGAGAAAAACAGGCTGTATACGGAGATATTAGACTGACGAATGTTTCTCTTATTTTTAACGAGACGAAAGGGCTCAATAATTTCTCGGCTGTATTTAAAAAAGGAAAGAAATACCTTGTGGTTGGAGAGAGCGGTTCGGGCAAGAGCACACTGTTAAATATTATTTCTGGTATGTATGACGAATATGATGGGGAAGTTATGATAGAAGATGAGGAGCTAAAACAGGTGGAAAGAAACTCTCTAAGCCATCTGGTAAGTTTAGCAAGTCAGGAAGTATTTTTATTTAACGATACTATTCGGAATAATATTACACTGTATAGAGAATATTCAGACGAAAAGATACATAACGTTCTAAAACAGTGTGGGTTGGAAAATCTAATTCAGGAGCTCCCGGATGGGTTGGATACACTGGTTGGTGAGAATGGTTCTAATTTTTCTGGTGGGGAAAAGCAGAGAATCAATTTGGCGAGAGCCTTTATCAGGGATAGTAAGATACTGCTCCTTGATGAAGTGTCAGCTAATCTGGATTCTGTAACAACGGATTTCATTGAGAGAACAGTTCTTGCATTGGAGGGGAAAACAGTAATTTCGGTGGCACACAAAATGCCTGAAAAGCTGGCTGAGCTTTATGATGAAGTTATCCGGGTTGGGGTGTAAAAGCTCTTTAAGATACTCATTATTCACCTACCAGGTGAAAAAATATATGGTAAAATATACGTAACAAAACCTATGGATCGGAGTCTTTTACCATGAATAATAATCACCGGATTACACTGATGAAGAACTTGCACACGCAGGAGAGGAGAAGCACTCTACATTTTACACCGAGCAGGGACCGGTAAACCATCATTATGCAACACAGGAGGAGATAGACGTGGTAATGAGCCTGATAGATAATGTAGAATTGTATATGCCGGCTAACAGTGAGATAATTAACATTATGGTGGAGGAAATGGAGAGTTACTTCGCAGGCGGCAAGTCAAAGGAAGCAACAGTGGCAGTCATACAGGATAGGGTGCAACTTTATCTGGATGAGAGAAAATAATGTTACAAGGGGATATCATTGCAGGTCACCGCACTATATTATAAGCACTTAGAACCGTCCGATAGTTTCTTAATATTTAGATGTCAGAATACAATGTCAGACAAATGGTGCTGTGAAGGGCGGCATACAAAAATTGTAATTTAACATATATTACCTATGATGTCCATGACGTTGGAGTAATAAAAAAATGTATGCAATGTCATGGACAAGCGTGTACTCAGATTGTAAGATGAATCTAAAAAATAATATCAATAGTTTAATAGTCTGATAAAAAACTTGATTTATATTGTAAATTGGTATGGCAAATATATTACACTTAGGAGATTACACAATGAAAAAAATTTTAAAAATGTCTATAATAAACATACCTAAATGGACCTTGATTAAGAGAATCATTGCGAACATTATCAGTTTTTTATTGCTGTTAATTCCTGCGTACCTTACAAGATATTTGACAGACGAGATGATTGAAAATGGAAGAAATATACCATATTACTGGCTGCTGTTAGTTGTTGTGGCAACATTTGTCATACATATTTTTATATTTTATTTTGTAAATTATAAAGGACAGATATTTGCAAATCAATTGGCACAGGATTTTGAAGTTAAGCTCATGCAAAAGGTAATTAGCTCAAGTAATCCTGAGTATGAGAAAGAGTCAAAAAGTAAGATATTCAATATGCATAATAATGATATTTATTCTATATATTCGCTCTCAAATTATCTTACAATGATTCCTGTGGATATACTTGAGGTAATAGTAATCGTAGGAATTCTATTTAATGTTAACTACATAATAGCATTTGTTGCCATATTGCTTGCACCATTATATGTGATGTCAAGCTTTGTAAATAAAAAAAAGTTAAATGAGCTTGTTGCAGATGAAAAAATGGCAGCGGATGAGTGGATTGGTGAGACAGAAACAATTATAAATGGAAAAGTGAGTATTGGACTTAATAAAGCACAGTCTTTTGCAATGTCACGTTATAATAAAAAGTGTGACAGATTTTATAAAGTGAGAAATCAGCAGCATTTTTATTTATTGATAACACAGGAATTACCTCAGATAATTACCATGCTGGCACCGCTTATTATTCTTGTCATAGGTGGAAATCTTGTCACAGAAAATGTTATTTCAATTGGAACACTTTTATATGCAATGCAGATAATCGGACTGGTTTTTTCACCGTTAGGAGAAGTTGCTTCATTGCAGGCTTCACTGCTTAGCCAGGAGCCGGTATTTAAAAGAGCACGCGATTTTATTGACATAGCGGATGCCTCGTTAAATCCCGATATATGTGATGATGGTGATAATGCAGCGGACAAAAATGGAAAAGATGGAATTTTATTAAGAAATGTACAGATGCTCACAGCAGATGGAAATTGTCTTTTCAATATTGACAACTTCAATGCGGATAAGAATGGATTGATCCTTGTCAGGGGTGAAAATGGATGCGGAAAAACAACATTGCTTAATGTGCTTTCGGGGATATTTGATAGTACACACATAAAAGTTGGAGAAAACGGCAGTATATTTATTGCTAAAGAACTGTGCGAGGATATGACATATTTGTTTTATCCTGATTTCCTTGTGAAAGGAACAGTAAAGGAAAACGTACTATGTGGAAGGAATATACCGGAGGGTAATTATAGGCTGATGGAAAAAATATTAGAGCTTCCGGATGCTGAAAAAGAGGTAGTGTTAAGACCGGAGAATTTATCGCTTGGAGAAAAACAGAAAATATACCTTTCCAGAATCCTTATAGAAAATAAAAGATGTATTTTACTTGATGAGCCGGGCAGCAATCTGGATGAGAAGACAGAAGAAAGCTTGATACAATATCTTGGACAGATTAAGAATAATAGTTTGATTATTGTAATCAGCCATAATAGTAAGTACGATAAAATTGCAGATAAAATATACAATATAAGTAATGGGGGCATGATATTAACAAAAAAATTGTCCCTTTGAAGTAAAAAATGATTGCAGTTTTAAACAAGCTATATTAGTATAATCACAGATTTAAAGACTGCGACTAGGACAATGGATACATATGCATTCTATACGTTATATGGAAAGTATATGATAAGCAATTTATAACCTCTGCAAAGAGAAAGTGCAGAGGTTTTTGCATTATTATAACAAGTCAAGCAAGCATGGTTTTGGCTATTTGTCTTGCTCCGAAATGAGGATTAATATATTTAATGTCGTTATAATCGAGAGATATTTTTTGAGAATGGAATATACTTAGGAATAATGGTGAAGAATGGAAACAGAGTACATCGGAAATATGATAGCCTATGAGAGAAATAGGCGTGGACTAACTGCTGAGGTGGTACATAGAGGAATTTGTGAGCAGAGTGTATACAGCAGGATAGAAAATGGAAATTATACTGGAGATATACATCTTGTGATGGCTGTGCTGGGAAGACTTGGCATAAGCGGAAGTAAGGCAGGAAAATATCTGTGTAGGGACGAGTATGATGAAATGCAAGCCAGATTCAATGTGCTTGAATATATTAGGTCAGCTGATTTAGAAAAAATAGAAATTGCAATAAAGGAATATTCAGATAAATATTGTGATAAAAGCCGGCTTAAGAGGAATCAACTACGAGGAAAAAACTTAAAATTTTTATGGAACTTATTTTAGCTATGACTTTAATATTTGGAAATACTTTATGTTATGCATCAGATGGAGAAGTAGTCGAAGTGAATGATAACAATGCTTTTGGATTAGCTCGTTCACAGCAGGAAACAAAACACATTGGACTAAGGATATCAAACACAGATATAGTTGTTTACTTTGATTTGCATTATGCGTGGGAAGAAGGATATACGTCATGGTTTACAGGTGCAGAACTTAAAGCGGATGTGCCTGATGGACATACAGTAATTATATATGGATTAACTCATAATGCTGATGGTAATAGTAGTAACATCACTGTGACAATAGATATGGAATATGAGAAACTTAGATTTAATGTTTCAAAGTCATTTTATGTGGATGAATATGGTAATTTAAGTTATTGATAGTATTACGTGTTCTATAGGTTTTTTCTATGACCTCTAGAACACGTTACTAAGGGGGCTTTATGCACACAAAAAATAAGAATATTGTAATATTATACTCTATTATAATTGCCTCGCTCATAGCAACGCTTACCAGCTGTCGGAACGGCAGTAATGTTGAACCTCAAATTGAAGATAATGAAAGTGCCACCGTGTATGTGCCGGAATTTTCTAAGCAGGAATATGAGATAGACAGTAGTCTTGATTTTCTGGTTGATATGTTTGTGGCAGGAGATACAACGTATTGTATATCAAGGGAACATACTTTTAATTCCGGAACAAAAGATACTCTTATGATTTTTGACAGTGCAACAGGGGAGAGCAGTGACAAGGAGCTTGGTGCTCCGGGAAAATATTTTGAGTATAGTGAGGGCTTTGTAAGGTTTTGTAATAATGTATTATATCTGTATGATAAGAATTTTTCTGATGTAAAAGAAATTAATCTGCAGGGGTTATATAACAGATGTAAAGATGATGGAATAAGCCTGTCATGTGATGATATTGAAATAGATGACGAAGGGCGTATAGGCATAATAAGCGGACAGTCGATAATATTTGCGGATAGTAATGGAGAGCTGCTCTGTGTGATAGAACAGCAGGACAATATCAGGACTTTTGCCAAACTGGCGGTTACGAAGGCGCAGGGCTGGTATGTGATATGCAATAATACTAAATATAATATTGATATATGGAGTATAGATATTGGACAGTCGGGGCTGGGAGTGCGTCTTGACAATGCTCCGGACATATATGGTGGTCAAGTGTATTTCGTGGGTCAGAACCAGGCGGAGGAGAATAGTCTGTACATAGTGTCAGGTAATTATATATATAAATATGATGTGGCACTGTTAAGCTGCGAAGAAGTAGTCTGTTTAAGGGACTATGGAGTGGAAATTGATAATGGCAGTGGAGTTTCGATAATAAATGAGGATAGAATAAGAATAGCGAATAGAAAAACGAATACCAATGGTCAGACAGACAATAGGGTAAATATTGAGTATGCAGATATAAGGAAAATACCGATAGATGAGGTGAAAACAAGAAAAGAACTGGTCATGGCAACATTTTCCGAGGCTTCTGTTTATCGTGAACAGATAATGGATTTTAACAGGTATAATAAGGATTATTATGTAACCGTAAAGGAATATTACAACCGGGATGATTATGATACAGCCATGCAGAGCTTCTACAATGATTTGATTACAGGAAACGGTGCAGATATTTTCTGGATATCGGATAGTGATATAGATATCGAAAATCTGGCAGATAAAAATGTAGTAGTGGATATGTATGAGTTCATGGATGGCGATGAAGAATTAGGGAGAAATGAATTTATACCCAATGTACTGGCGGCTATGGAGTATGATGGGAAGTTGTATGCATTAAGTCCGGATTTTTCGTTGAGTACGATGGTTGGAAAGGCATCGCTTCTTGATATGTATGAACAGTGGAATTACAGTTCAATAAAAAAGCTGTTTGAAGAACATCCATGTGAACGTCCATTTTTCAGATATTCACAACAGCGTGTGCTGGAGACATTGTTATATCATTCGTTGCCACTGTTTTATGATAATAAAAAAGGGGAAAGTTATTTTGGTTCGCAGGAATTTGCGGATATGCTTGTTGTTGTTGCCGATGTGCCGGAAGAGAATGATTATGACAGGTCTTTGCCGGAATTATTAGAAAATAATGAGACACTTTTATTCTGTACCAGTATTAATAATTGCGACACGATAAAAACTTTAGATACCTATTTTGGAGGCGACATAAGGTATGCAGGGTATCCGGATGGCAGTGGAGCACCGGCAGAAATCAGGACATATTATAAGATGGCAATAAGCAGTCAGTCGGATAACAAGGCTGGAGCCTGGCAGTTTGTTAAGAGCTATTTCAGCGAGGATAGCCAAAAAAATACAAGCAGATTTCCGGTTATTCAGAAATATTTTGATGACATAATTAATAATGATATGGCTGGAGCTGGCACCGCCTCAGGCATGCTTATGGACGGAGTAACGGTTGAGTTGAAACCAATGACAGACCAACAGGCACTTTTGCTGCGCGAGCTTGTGGATAAGGCAGGACATAATGTAAGGTATGATGTAAATATATATGATATCGTCACTGAGGATGCGCAGGGATTTTTAAGTGGCAGTAAAAATATCGCGGAAGTCCAGCAGATTATCAATGACAGAGTAATGCTTTATCTTGGGGAGTAGCCTTTTGAAGGTTGGCTCTGAAAAGTAACTGTGAAATTGGTAAGTTACACTATGTTGAAAAAAATGCTTGCAATTTTAAATAAGCTATACTAGAATATTCACAGATTTAAAGACAATGACGGAGACAGTAGATATCATCTGAAAGTCACAGAGAGCCGCAGGTGCTGGGATTGCGGTACGAGTAAGGCGATGTTGAATATCACTCCACAGTCGCTGTACGAAAGCGTTTGCGAGTAGATACAGACGTATTCCATACGTTACATGGAACGCATATGATGGTATGTCGGTGAATATGACTAGTATTTTATGACCTCTGCCATGAGAATGTGCAGAGGTTTTATTTTGTAAAAATGGAGGAATTAAAGATGTACGATAAGGTATCAGCAAATCGTAACGTCGTCGAGAGCGAGAAGGCTGTCGAGAAGTTCTGGAAGGACAATGACGTATTTAAGAAGAGCATGGAAATCAGGGAGGGCTGCCCGACATATATGTTCTATGATGGCCCACCTACCGCAAATGGTAAGCCACATATCGGACATGTGCTTACAAGAGTTATCAAGGATATGATTCCAAGATACAGAACAATGAAGGGCTATCTTGTACCGCGTAAGGCAGGCTGGGATACCCACGGACTTCCTGTGGAGCTTGAGGTTGAGAAGCTGCTTGGTCTTGACGGCAAGGAGCAGATTGAGGAATATGGTCTTGAGCCGTTTATCAAGCACTGTAAGGAAAGCGTATGGAAGTATAAGGGAATGTGGGAGGATTTCTCCGCGACAGTAGGCTTCTGGGCTGATATGGATAACCCTTACGTTACTTACCATAATGATTTTATTGAGTCTGAATGGTGGGCTCTTAAGCAGATTTGGGACAAGGGGCTCTTATACAAGGGCTTTAAGATTGTTCCTTACTGCCCAAGATGCGGAACACCGCTCTCATCACACGAGGTTGCACAGGGCTATAAGTCTGTTAAGGAGCGTTCGGCAATCGTTCGTTTCAAGGTTAAGGGTGAGGACGCATACTTCCTTGCATGGACAACAACACCTTGGACACTTCCATCCAACGTGGCTCTCTGTGTAAATCCTGATGAGATATACTGCAAGGTAAAGGCTGCCGATGGCTACACCTACTATATGGCAGAGGCGCTTCTTGACAAGGTTCTTGGCGGACTTGCCAAGGCAGAGGATAAGGAGGCGGGTACACCTGCTGTTCCGGCTTATGAGGTTCTTGAAAAGTATAAGGGAAGTGACCTTGAGTACAAGGAGTATGAGCCTCTCTTTGCATGTGCTGGAGAGGCTGCTGCAAAGCAGAACAAGAAGGGACATTTCGTTACATGTGATGGATATGTAACAATGTCAGATGGTACAGGTATAGTTCACATTGCACCTGCATTTGGTGAGGATGATGCTAAGGTCGGACGTAAGTATGACCTTCCGTTCGTACAGTTCGTAGACGGAAAGGGTGAACTCACCAAGGAGACACCTTATGCCGGATTGTTTGTCAAGAAGGCAGACCCATTGGTATTAAAGGACTTAGAGGCGGAGGGCAAGCTCTTTGACGCACCTAAGTTCGAGCATGATTATCCTTTCTGCTGGAGATGTGACACACCTCTTATCTACTATGCTAGAGAGAGCTGGTTCATCAAGATGACAGCCGTTAAGGATGACTTAATCGCTAACAATAAGACAATCAACTGGATACCTGAGACAATCGGTACAGGACGTTTCGGCGCATGGCTTGAGAACGTACAGGACTGGGGCATCAGCCGTAACCGTTACTGGGGTACTCCGCTCAATATCTGGCAGTGTGAGTGCGGACACATGCACTCTATCGGAAGCATCGAGGAGTTAAAGAGCATGTCTGATAACTGCCCTGATGATATCGAGCTTCACCGTCCATACATTGACGCTGTCACAATCAAGTGTCCTAAGTGTGGCAAGCAGATGAAGAGAGTTCCTGAGGTTATAGACTGCTGGTTTGACTCGGGCTCAATGCCTTTTGCACAGCATCATTATCCGTTTGAGAATAAGGATTTATTTGAGAAGCAGTTCCCGGCAGACTTTATCTCCGAGGCTGTAGACCAGACAAGAGGCTGGTTCTACTCACTGCTTGCTATTTCCACACTTTTATTTAACAAGGCACCATACAAGAATGTTATCGTTCTCGGCCACGTTCAGGATGCCGAGGGTAAGAAGATGAGTAAGTCCAAGGGTAACGCTGTTGACCCGTTTGATGCACTCTCACAGCACGGAGCAGATGCCATCAGATGGTACTTCTATGAGAACTCCGCACCATGGCTTCCTAACCGTTTTCATGACAAAGCAGTTACGGAAGGTCAGAGAAAGTTCCTCGGAACACTCTGGAACACATACTCCTTCTTCGTGCTCTACGCTAATATTGACAACTTCAATGCAAATGATTACAAGCTTGAGTACGACAAGCTTCCTGTAATGGACAAGTGGATTCTTTCCAAGCTTCAGACTGTTGTTAAGACGGTTGACGACAATCTTGCAAACTACAAGATTACAGAGACAGCAAAGGTACTTGAGGACTTTATAGACGAGCTTTCCAACTGGTATGTAAGACGCTGCCGTGAGCGTTTCTGGGCAAAGGGCATGGAGCAGGATAAGATTAATGCTTACATGACACTCTACACAACGCTTGTCACCTTCTGCAAGGCAGCAGCTCCTATGATACCATTTATGACAGAGGAGATTTATCAGAACCTTGTTGCAAAGCAGGATAAGAACGCTCCTGAGAGTATTCACCTTTGCAGCTTCCCTGTTGCCAACGAGGCTTGGATTGACAAAGACCTTGAGGCGAGCATGGAGGATGTCCTCTCAGCGGTTGTTATCGGCAGAGCATGCAGAAATGCAGCGAACATCAAGAACCGTCAGCCAATCGGAAAGATGTATATTAAGGCTCCTTGGACACTTTCAGAGTTCTTTGTTGAGATTATCGAGGATGAGTTAAATGTTAAGAGTGTAGAGTTCACGGATGATGTAAGAGCATACAGCTCCTACAGCTTCAAGCCACAGCTCAAGACTGTAGGTCCTAAGTATGGCAAGCTTCTTGGAAAGATTCAGGGTGCATTAAAGAGCATCGACGGCAACGCAGCGATGGATACACTCAATGAGAAGGGTGCTCTTGAGTTTGACTTTGATGGTCAGAAGGTAGAGCTTACCAAGGATGACCTCCTTATCGAGATAGCACAGACAGAGGGCTATGTATCAGACTCATGGAGCGGTGTCACGGTAGTGCTTGACACTAACCTCACACCTGAACTTATTGAGGAAGGTTTCCTTCGTGAGATCGTCAGCAAGATTCAGACCATGAGAAAGGAAGCAGGATTCGAGGTAATGGATACAATCACAATCTACGCAGACGGGAGCGACAAGATTAAGGCACTTCTCGATGCCAAGGCTGACCAGATTACCACCGAAATTCTTGCAACCAAGGTTGTGACAGGTGAGCTTGACGGTTATACCAAGGAATGGGATATCAACGGCGAGCAGGTGACACTGGGAGTTAAGAAAAATTAAGACTAAGTCCTGAGGCTTCGTGAAAGTAGCCATCATATAATACGGACGTGAAAAACGCAGTTCCCGTTTTTTGGGGACTGCGTTTTTTATATAATGGGGAAATTGTTGAAATTCCCTACTACAAACGGTTGAATGTTTATCCTTTGACAATTATTGCCTTGTGATTATCTCCTGATTGCAGTAGATGCATCTGTATTTCTTTGACGAGGACATTCTGAATATGTGCTCACAGTTTGCCTCGAGATTGGTGATGCAGCGCGGGTTTTTGCACCTGATGACATTCCGCAGTTCTATCGGCGGGACGGGGTGAAGCTTCTGTACGACCTTGCCGTCTTTTATATAGATGAGTGTAATTTTGTCATCGAGATAGCCGAGAATATCAAGCTGTGGCAGCGTGTCCGAGCCCTCAATTTTTATTAAATCCTTTTTGCCGTATTTTTCACTTTTCACATATTGGAGAAGTGCAATGGAACGGCTGATGTTTTCAAGATGGAGAAACTTGTATATTTCAAGACCTTTTCCTGCAGTAATATGGTCGATTACTATTCCGTTCTGAATGGACTCCACATTTAACATGATAAAACCTCCTCTCCTGTTACCGGGTCGGGAATGTCGAGCAGTGCCATGATAAGCGCCATTCTGACATAGACACCATTCTGCACCTGCTGGAAGTAAGCTGCGCGCTTGTCAGAATCGACATCAAGTGATATCTCATCTACTCTCGGAAGCGGGTGAAGCACGGGCATGTCTGCCGGCGCAAGCTCAAGCTTTTCCTTGGTGAGCATGTATGTTCCTTTTAGGCGGACATAGTCCTCCTCGTTGAAAAAACGTTCCTTCTGTACGCGCGTCATATACAGGACATCGAGCTTGGGAAGAGTGTCCTCAAGGTCATCAACCTCGTGATAGGGAACCTTTGCCGGCTTCAATGTGTCCTCAATCAGGTATTCGGGCACGCAAAGTTCGCTTGGGGAGATAAAATAAAACTGATTGTCCGGGTATCTGACGAGGCTGTTCACGAGCGAGTGAACGGTGCGTCCGAACTTTAAATCGCCGCAGAAGCCTACGGTGAGATGATCCAGGCGCCCTTTGCGCTGGCGTATCGTCATCATGTCGATAAGTGTCTGTGTAGGGTGATGGTGACCGCCGTCGCCCGCATTTATAATAGGTACGCCAGAGTATACCGAGGCGCGAAGAGGTGCTCCCTCCTTTGGATGGCGCATAGCTATGATATCGGCGTAGCAGCTTACTACGCGCGCAGTGTCAGCGACGGTTTCGCCCTTGGTGGCGCTGGACTGCCCGGCTCCGGCGAAGCCCAAGGTCTGACCGCCGAGGTTTAACATGGCTGCCTCGAAGGAGAGGCGTGTTCTCGTACTCGGCTCGTAGAAGAGTGTTGCTAGCTTCTTTCCGTCAGCGACGTGTGAATATGCTGATGGATTTGCTGAAATTCGGTCAGCAAGGTTCAATATTTTCAGAGTTTCTTCAAGTGTAAAATCCAGTGGATCAATCAAGTGTCTCATAGCCATTCTCCCTTTAATAAATACTGGTTTCGTTCTGCGCCTACGGAAATAAACTGTATTTCATGTTCAAGCAGTTTTTCCAGACGGGTTATATATGCCTTTGCCTTGTCGGGAAGGTCGTTATAGTCAGTGCATGCCGATATGTCCTCCTTCCAGCCCGGGAGATATTCAACTATAGGCTCACATGAGTCCAGATCCTCGAGAGGGTCAAAACAGGTGGTCGTCTCATCGCCATGACGATAGCCTACAATTATCGGTATCACGTCCAGGCTGCTGAGTACGTCAAGCTTGGTAAGGGCAATCTTGTCGGCTTTCTGACATTTCAGCCCGTAAAGGCTTGCAACGGCATCAAACGGACCGACACGGCGCGGACGGCCGGTGGCAGCTCCATACTCACCGCCGGATTTTCTGAGAGCCTCCATCCATGCCTCAGGCATTGCCCTCTCGGCAACAAATGGACCGGCACCGACGCAGGTTGAGTAGGCCTTCAGTACACCGACAACCTGATTGAGATGTTCACCCGGTATGCCTGCACCTATAGGACCATAGGCAGATATGGTTGATGAACTCGAGGTGTATGGGAAGATACCGTAATCGATATCTCTCATTGCGCCGAGCTGGGCTTCTAAGACCACATTTTTTCCGTTTTTGAGAGCGGCTTCAAGGTAGCTGCCTGTGTCACATATATATGGAGCAAAAAGAGCTGCCTGCTTCTCACACCATGAGAGCAGAGCCGGATAGGACATGCGCTCCTGATGGTAGCAGCCCGACAGCTCAAGGTTCTTTGAGTCGAGCATCATTTTAAGGCGCGCCTGTATGCGAGGTTCATCGAGGTGGAGCAGGTCACCCATACGGATTGTCTTTTTCCTGTATTTGTCGCTGTAGGCGTAGGCGATTCCTCGTTTTGTCGAGCCGAAGGCTGCGCCTGTTTTTGCAAGACGGCTTTCCTCAAGCTCGTCCTGTGCGCGGTGCCAAGGCATGGATATGGTAGCCCTTGAGGAAAGCCTCAGGTTGTCATGGGTTACGAGCACTCCCTTCTCACGGATTTGTGCAATCTCCTTTGACAGATGCTCCGGGTCTACCACCATACCATCGCCTAATATACAGATTACCTTGGAATGAAGTATGCCGGAGGGTAGAAGATTGAGAATAAATTTCCCCTGCCCGGTTACGACGGTGTGTCCGGCGTTGTTGCCGCCTTGGTAGCGGACGACTATATCAGCCTTCTCAGCCAGCAGGTCGATGACCCTGCCTTTTCCTTCGTCGCCCCAGTTTACGCCTGTTACTGCTGTCAGCATGTTTTGTCCTCCTTTATTGTGCTTCTTTGCATTGTTTTTTTAACCAGCGTTCATTATAATGAACGTACAGAGATATGTAAAAAGTATTATTGATATGACAGCAATAATTTTAAATTATCACAGAGGCGAATATGAATATTAATTTTGAGTATTACAGAATTTTTTATTATGTTGCAAAATACAGCAACTTCACAAAGGCTGCACATGCACTCGGGAACAGCCAGCCCAATATCACGAGGGCAATGAACTGTCTTGAGAGTGCGGCACAATGCACATTGTTTATCCGGACGAACAGGGGAGTGCGCCTGACGCCGGAGGGGGAAAGGCTCTACACAAGAGTCGCAGCGGCGATTTCCATTCTACAGACCGCGGAGGACGAGATGATGGAGTATGCGGATTTGGAGCATGGCAGCATCGCAATCGGGGCAAGCGAGACGGCGCTTAATATATATCTTCTCAAAAAACTCAAAAGGTTTCATATGGAATACCCGGGAATAAGGATAAAGATATATAATCATTCAACCCCGCAGGCGGTGCAGTCCGTCAAGAGTGGGGAGATTGATTTCGCGGTTGTGACGACACCGACGACCGCAAAGGAGCCGCTTAGGGAGGTAAAACTGCAGGCTTTTAGCGAGATACTGGTAGGAGGAAAGACCTTCACGGCGCTGGGGAGTCAGGAGCTCAGCCTGGCGGAGATTTTGAATTATCCGTTTATATGCCTTGGAAGGGAGACGATGACCTACCAGTTCTATTATCAGTTTTTCATGGCGCACGGTCTTGAGATGAAGCTCGATACGGAGGCAGCTACCACGGACCAGATACTGCCGTTGGTAAAAGCCGAGCTGGGGCTTGCATTTATCCCGCAACCGATGGCGGAGCAGGCAATCAGGAGGCATGAGATAGTGCAGATATGCCTGAACGAGGAAATTCCAAGGCGCGATATCTGTATGGTCTATGATGTAAAACGTCCTATGAGTGTTGCGGCTAAGAAGCTTAAAAAGATTCTGCTTGAGGAGAGGGATAATTTGGACGGGGAAAATTAGAAGGCTGAGAGCTACATTTGACTGACATAGTTTTAAACTATGACAACTGTATAAAATTATATATTTTTCAATAACCGGACCGCCCATTATAATTAGAGAAAATATTGTTGGAGGGCGGTGCGGCAGCCTGCCCGGAAAAGGGGATTATTATGCAGACATCGGTAATTGGGTTTCCGAGAATTGGTACATTAAGAGAATTAAAATTCGCTTCCGAGAAATATTTCAGAGGGGAAATCGGTGCACAGGAGCTGCTGCAGACAGCAGCACAGTTGAGAAAAATTCATTGGAGCATGCAGAGAAATGCGGGGATTGACTATATTTCCAGCAATGATTTCTCACACTATGATGCGGTTCTGGATACGGCGGTGATGCTTGGAATTGTTCCCGGGCGTTACAAGGAATTAAAGTTGTCAGAGCTGGATACATATTTTGCGATGGCGCGCGGATATCAGGGGGACTCGGGAGATGTGAAGGCGCTTGCCATGAAGAAGTGGTTTAACACCAATTACCACTATATTGTACCGGAGGTCGAGGACGACACGGTTATCGGGCTGTATGGAAGTAAGCTTTTAGACGAGTATAAGCAGGCGAAGTCGATTGGAATTGATACAAAGCCCGTAGTAATCGGCGTGTATACGATGCTCAGGCTGTGCAGATTTACGGGCAGCAGGGCGGCGGCTGATTATGTGGATGATTTCATAAAGGCGTATAAGGAGCTTCTTAAAAGCTGCGCCGAAAATCAGGTGGCGTGGATACAGTTTGACGAGCCTGCGCTTGTGCAGGATATGGATGATAAGGATATCGAGCTGTTTTGCAGAATATACGATGCGGTGCTGTCTTGCAAAAACGGCTGCAGGGTACTGCTCCAGACCTATTTCGGAGATGTGAGGGATATTTACGCGAACCTGACCGGAATGGCGTTTGACGGAATAGGGCTTGATTTCATAGAGGGCAGGGAGACGATCAAACTGATTGAAAAATATGGTTTTCCACAGGACAAGCTGCTGTTTGCGGGGCTTGTGAACGGAAAAAATATCTGGAGAAATCACTACGACCGCACATTAAAGACGTTGGCACAGCTTAAAGAAAAGAATATAAATGTCGTGCTATCGACTTCCTGCTCATTGCTTCATGTCCCATATACGTTAAAGCATGAGCACAGTCTTTCTCAGGACTATCTGTCCCATTTCGCATTTGCGGAGGAAAAGCTGGGTGAGCTTCATGAGCTGGGGATTCTTGCGGATTCGGATGATTACACATCGGAAGAAGCATACATTGATAATCAGCAGCTTTTTACCGTGAAGAGGGATTGTGAAAATGAGCAGGTAAAGCAGAGGCTTGAGAGTGTCGGGGAAAATGATTATATAAGACTGCCGAAGAGAAGTGAGCGTCAGAAGATACAGAAAAAAGTATTCGGTCTGCCTGAGTTTCCGACAACCACAATCGGCTCATTCCCGCAGACACAGGACGTAAAGGCAAACCGTTCAGCTTACAGGCGTGGAGATATTTCAAGGGAGGAATATATAGCTTTTAATAAGAAGAAAATTGCTGAGTGTGTGGCATGGCAGGAAGAAATCGGACTTGATGTGCTGGTGCATGGTGAGTATGAGAGAAATGACATGGTGGAATATTTCGGTGAGGCTCTGGGCGGATTTTTGTTCACGCAGAAGGCATGGGTGCAGTCCTACGGAACACGCTGCGTGAAGCCGCCGATTATATGGGGTGATGTCTACCGCAGGAATCCTATAACGGTTGAATGGTCTGTATATGCGCAGTCACTTACCAAGAAGCCTATGAAGGGCATGCTCACAGGACCGGTCACTATCCTGAACTGGTCATTTCCAAGGGAGGACATTTCGATAAAGGAATCAATAGCGCAGATTGCACTGGCAATCAGGGACGAGGTGCTTGACCTTGAAGCTGACGGTATCAGAATTATCCAGATTGATGAGGCAGCCTTGAGGGAGAAGCTGCCGCTTCGCAAATCGGACTGGTATACAGAATACCTTGACTTTGCAATCCCGGCATTCCGCCTGACCCACAGTGGAGTTAAGCCGGAGACGCAGATACACACTCACATGTGCTACAGTGAGTTTACGGACATTATTACGGCGATTGATGACATGGATGCCGATGTGATTACGTTTGAAGCCTCACGTTCCGACCTTCAGATATTGGATGCGCTGAGGGAGAAGCATTTTGAGACGGAGGTCGGACCTGGAGTGTACGATATCCATTCTCCGCGTGTACCGGATGTGCAGGAGATTGTGAATGCGCTTAATATAATGCTTACGAAGATTGAAAAGGATAAGCTATGGGTAAATCCTGATTGCGGTTTAAAGACAAGAGGGGTGCCAGAGACAGATGCCAGCTTAAGGAATATGGTTGAGGCTGCGAAGCTTATAAGAGATAAGAATATCTAAAGAAAAAGACTTGGGAAATGTTTTATTAATGTTTCCCGGGTCTTTTTTAATAAAGGAAATATAGTATAGAACCATCAAAATGATGACAAAATCTATTTACAAATCATCAAAATGATGATTTAATATATTTAAGGTGATAAATTTGAAAGCTTTCATAATGCTTATTGGTGACAGTGCTATGGGCAATTCCTATAGCGTTGCTTATGAGCGTTGCTTATGGTATAGGGGAGAATGTGTATGAAGAGATATAATGTGCCGGATTATATAACAGCAGAAGAAATAAAAAAATTTAGAAAAAAGCTTGGGATGACACAGAAAGAATTTGCTGAATTGCTGGGGGTATCCAAGCCAACGGTAGAGCGTTGGGAAAACGGTGAGAAGAAAATCACCGGTCCGGTTGTGATGTTGATTGATTTATTGTCTGAACATGATGATTGGTTGGAAAATAGAGAAATACCGGAGCAGAAGTATTCGTTGAGGTTATGGTATATGTATAAAAATAAAAAATGTACATTGATAGATGTTGATGAGGTTCAACAGAAAATCAGGATAAAGAATTACGTAAGCAATATTATGTTCAGAGCGTTTGGTGCAAACAATAATCCAAGTTATGACGATTATGAAGAATTTTTGAAATCCAGATGTTTTCCCGAAACAAGGGATAAAATAAAAATTCAGTTAGATGCGTTAGGAATTCCGTTCTATGACCCCATGCTTATAATAGGTAAAACACAAGGGCGAATGGCGGAAGATGATTTTTGGATAATGATAGAGAAGTAGAAATTTTTACTTTCAAACTCCTGCATTCATGGTATAATGGTATCAGTGGGACACCGGGACCAGACCCCTGTCCCAGACTTGGGACAGGGGTCTGGTCCCGGTGTCCCGGAGATTTAACGCGAGGTAGATATATATGTACAGCATAAGTGAGGAACGTATTAAAAATATATTGGACAGCGCAGATGTTAATTATTCATATAAGCTGGCAAAGGAGCTTGAGACTATACGCAGCAATCCGGTGCTTGGCTATAGGAGCGCCGGCTCTGAGGCAGAGCATAAGGCTGGGGAGCTTATCCTTGACAGGATGAAGGAGGCAGGCTTTTCTAATGTCCGCAAGGACAGGGTGGATGTCGATGCATGGGAGTTTAAGCGTGCGGTTATCAAGGCATGCGCCGATGGCGAGGAGAGGGAGCTTCAGCTTGGAGCATATCAGACGAATTATGTAACGGATGGATATGAGAGTGTGCAGATAGTGGATGCCGGAAAGGGCACGCTTGAGGATTACGAGGAGCTTGAAGCACTTGGAATATCCGTGGAGGGCAAGCTTGTCATGGCACAGATTAACCAGCGCGAGGAGTGGTGGATTAATTTCCCGGTATATCAGGCAAAGCTCAAGGGTGCCGGGGGATTTATAGCTGTTCAGGCGGGCGGCTACGGCGAGGTGGCGGAGAATGCGCTTAACGCGCAGGACATTGCCGGACCGGACGATGCCCCGGCATTTTCAATCTCAAGGGCAGATGCGGAATTTATAAAAAAATGCATGGCTGGCGGAAGGGAATGTACGGTACTGTTTGACGCGTACACCAAGGTGGTTTCCGGTGCTGACTCATACAATATTGTTGGTGAGATTCCCGGTGAGAATCCGGACAGGATGATACTTCTGTCCGGTCACTATGACTCATATTTTTCGGGCTTTCAGGATGACAACACAGCAGTAAGCATGCTGATTGAGATAGGGCGCATGCTGATAAAGAGTAATTACAAGCCGCATAACACTATAGTGCTGTGTGCAATGGCGGCAGAGGAGTGGGGAGTTATCAACTCTAAGTATGACTGGTCGACAGGCGCGTACGAGGAGGTATTCACCGTACATCCTGAGTGGAAGGGTAAGGTAATCGCAGACCTGAACTTTGAGCTTCCGGCATTTGCACATGGAAATAAGGATTATGTGCGCTCTACCTACGAGTACAGGAATTTCTTCAGGAGAATATTGAAGGAATATCCGGGGAATCTGCACGAAGCGTACCCGGATGGTGTAGGAACGAAGGCACCTATACAGACATGGTCGGACGATTTCTCGGTTGCGATATCCGGTATTCCGTCAACGGTGAATGAATTCGCCGGTGGCAAGTTCATGGAATCGCACTATCATTCACAGTATGACAGCGATGAGTTCTACGATGAGAGAGTGTACCTGTTCCATCATAAGTTATATGCGTATATATTGCTGCGGCTTGATGGTATGAGCGTTGCACCTATAGACTTCACAACTCTGTGCGATGAGCTTCTGCACAGATTTGACAGGGATATATGTGATGACAGGTCGGCAGCAGATGAGCTTGTACAGGCAGTGACGGATTTGAAGCTGGAGGCGCTGCGGGTTAATGAGGTTGTTGAAGGACGCAATTGTCCGGAGAGGGCATTCACAGGTGCAGATGATGGATACAGCTACGATGGTGAAGCAGGTGAAAATCATGGTGTGAGAGCGAGGGATAATGATGACATGCGCATTGAGTCGGAGCTTCTGAAGGCATTTGCGCTTGCACAGGATACGCTTGTGACACTTAACTGGCAGGATGACGTCCTGTTCCCTTATGAAACGGCAATGAATGATGTGGTTTTCCTTGGTAAGGCTATTGATGCCTTAAGCTCTGAAAAGGATATCGACAAGCCGCTTGCAAGGATAAAGAATGCCTTAAACTGGATTTACAGAATAGACAATAACCAATATGCCTTTAAATTTGAGAAGGCTGTATATGAGTATTTTACGGGCTATGTTCTCAATCAGCCGCGGGAAAGGCTCAAGTGGGGATATGGCAGGATAATTCACCACGAAAATCTTTTTGATGTGGTCAGAAGCCTTATTGACAAATTGAAGGCAATGGATGAAAATGTGGATGTAAGCCATGAACTTTCGGTGCTTATACAGGCGAGGGTGCGTCAGCAGAATTATCTGGTGCTTGACGTAAAGAACACTACGCAGTATGTTAAAGAGATTACACAGATTATTCATAATTGTCTGTATTAGAAAACTAAAAAAAGGGGTAAACAGCAAATGACAAGTGATACGTTGTATCGAGTGAAAAAGGAAGATTTTCCGAAGCTGGAACAGCTTTTAATCAAATGCTTTGAAAAAGATCCTCTGTATGTGAGCATGATACCGGATGAGGATATACGAAAAAGACTTATGCCGGAGCTTTTTAAGTGCGATTTGAATGAGTTCTATGAGACCTGTGAGATATTCGCTGACAGCGAAGAGATTAACGGAATACTGGTTGTGTCGGACGAGGCTGAGCCTTACAATCTGGTGCATTTTTATTTGTCGGAGGCTCTTGCGGAGCTCAGGACGGACGGATATCTTTTGAAGGAGGATCCGTCTATGAAAACTCTGAAGAATTTTATTATAGGAAGAGATTACCTCAATTCGAGCTGGACGGATCAGCTTCACCAGAATAACAGGCTGCATATTATATATCTTGCGGTAAATCCTGAGCTTCAGCACCATGGAATTGCCGCTAAGCTCATCGGTGAGGTCGTAAATTATGCGGATAAGCATAAGATGATGATATCACTTGAGACACATAATCCTAAGAATGTTGATATGTATAAGCATTTTGGCTTTCAGATGTATGACACAATACAGAAGCATTTCGGACTCACGCAGTATTGTATGATAAAACAGGTGTGAAGAAAATCAGTTATAACTTGATGGAAGATGAAAATATCCTTGCATAAAAGGGGATTTTGTCATACTATATTAATAAAATTAGGTAACTATCAAATCATGGAGGTGTTGTATGGATACGGTTGTTTTTAACAAAGAGGATTTCAAGAAATCCGTGTTAGACAATGTCAAGAATATCTACAGAAAGAATATTGATGAGGCTACCAAGCAGCAGGTATTTCAGGCTGTGGCATATGCCGTTAAGGATATGATTATTGACAGATGGATTGCGACACAGAGGGAATATGAGAAGCAGGATGTTAAGACTGTGTATTATATGTCCATGGAGTTCCTTATGGGACGTGCACTCGGTAATAATATGATTAACCTGTGCTGCTATAAGGAGGTCAAGGAGGTTCTTGACGAGCTCGGTTTCGATATCAATGTTATCGAGGACCAGGAGCCGGACGCTGCTCTTGGAAACGGAGGTCTTGGAAGACTTGCAGCATGCTTCCTTGATTCACTTTCCACACTCGGCTATCCTGCTTATGGCTGTGGTATAAGATATAAGTATGGAATGTTCAAGCAGGAGATTAAGAATGGATACCAGATTGAGGTTCCGGATGACTGGCTTAAGGATGGCAACCCATTTGAGGTTAAGCGTTCGGAGTACGCTGTGGAGGTTAAGTTCGGCGGATATGTAAGATGCTACAGGGGAGAGGACGGAAGAGACCATTTCGTTCAGGAAAACTACCAGTGTGTAAATGCTGTTCCGTATGACCTTCCTATCGTAGGCTATGGCAACAATGTTGTGAATACACTCAGAATATGGGATGCAGAGCCTATCCAGCACTTCAATCTTGACTTCTTTGACAAGGGAGATTACCAGAAGGCTACAGAGCAGGAGAATCTTGCAAAGAATATCGTTGAGGTTCTCTACCCTAACGACAATCATTATGCTGGTAAGGAGTTAAGGCTTAAGCAGCAGTACTTCTTCATTTCCGCGAGTGTTCAGAGAGCGGTAGCGAAGTTCAAGGAGAAGCACAGTGACATTCATCAGTTCCCTGAGAAGGTGTGCTTCCAGCTTAACGATACGCACCCTACTGTTGCGGTTGCAGAGCTTATGAGAATACTTCTTGACGATGAGGGACTTGAGTGGGATGAGGCATGGGATATCACAACTAAGACATGTGCTTACACTAACCATACAATCATGGCTGAGGCGCTTGAGAAGTGGCCTATAGAGCTGTTTTCAAGACTTCTTCCTAGAATTTACCAGATTGTTGAGGAGATTAACAGACGTTTTGTTGAGAAGATTAAGACAATGTATCCGGGCAATCAGGAGAAGATACGCAAGATGGCAATTGTATATGACGGACAGGTCAAGATGGCTCATCTTGCAATCGCAGCAGGATTTTCTGTAAACGGTGTTGCAAAGCTCCACACAGAGATTCTTGAGAAGCAGGAGCTTAAGGATTTCTATGAGATGATGCCTGAGAAGTTCAACAATAAGACCAATGGCATCACACAGAGACGTTTCCTCCTTCACGGCAATCCACTTCTTGCGGAATGGGTTACCAAGAAGATTGGTGATGACTGGATTACAGACCTTCCGCAGATAAGCAAGCTCAAGGTGTACGCTGATGATGAGCTGAGCCAGAGTGAGTTTATGCAGATTAAGTACCGCAACAAGATTCGTCTTGCTGAGTACATAAAGGAGCACAATGGTATTGACGTAGACCCGCGTTCGATATTCGATGTTCAGGTAAAGAGACTTCATGAGTATAAGAGACAGCTTCTCAACATACTTCATGTTATGTATCTTTACAATCAGATAAAGGAGCATCCGGAGATGGATTTCTATCCTAGAACATTTATTTTCGGTGCGAAGGCAGCAGCAGGCTACAAGAGAGCCAAGGCAACAATCAAGCTCATCAACAATGTTGCGGATGTTATCAATAACGATAAGTCAATCGACGGAAAGATTAAGGTCGTATTCATCGAGAACTACCGCGTATCTAACGCAGAGATTATCTTTGCGGCAGCAGATGTGAGTGAGCAGATTTCAACAGCTTCTAAGGAGGCTTCAGGTACAGGTAACATGAAGTTCATGTTAAATGGTGCGCTTACACTCGGAACCATGGACGGTGCGAATGTTGAGATTGTGAATGAGGTTGGTGCAGACAATGCGGTTATATTCGGACTCAGCGCTGATGAGGTTATCCGCTATGAGAATGAGGGCGGCTACAATCCTATGGATATCTTCAACAATGATCAGGATATCAGACAGGTGCTCATGCAGCTTATCAACGGCTTCTATTCACCTGAGGATCCTGAGATGTTCCGTGAGATTTATGATTCACTTCTCCATGCACAGGGCGGAAACCGCGCAGATGTATACTTCATATTGAAGGATTTCCGCTCATACGCAGAGGCCCAGAAGAAGATTGAGGCGAAGTATCGAGACACTAAGGGCTGGGCACGTTCTGCAATGCTCAATACTGCATGCAGCGGCAAGTTCACATCTGACAGAACAATTGAGGAATATGTGCGTGATATATGGCACCTTGATAAGGTTAAGGTTGAGCTTACAGATGAAGACTGCAGGTAATAGCTTTCATTGGGGTTCTAAGTCTGATATTTTATAATTTAAACATATTGCAAATTTGCAAGCAATAAAAAAACATCCTCTGCATAGAATATGTGCAGGGGGTGTTTTTTGTATGAGAAGGCAGATTAAATTTGTATTATACTGCACTTTGGCAGTTTTTTTTATACCGTTTATTATTACGCTGATATTGAGCGGTGTCGGACTGGAAAAGGATAAAATAGGACTTGCCTTAGCTTCCAGGTTCAATGGGAACAATGCTAAGAACTCTGTAGTGGTGAATTATAGCATAGGAAGTGAGGATATGGACATGGAGGAGTATATCGTCGGAATGCTGGCACCGGCTTATGACTATTGTGATAATTCTGAATTTTTGAAAACAATGGCGGTTATGTGCCGTACATACATGACGTATTGCAATGAAAATAACAGAAAAAGTGACGCGGTGTTTTATAGCGATTTGCAGCTGAAAGAGCGCTGGGGAGAGGAATGGAGCGCGAAGAAGGCAGCGTTGATTGTGGCAGCACAGCAGACAAAGGGCGTCGTGATGACCTGTGATGGAAACGCAATTTATCCATACAGTCATGAATTGACCAGTGGATATACGAGAAACCTAAGAGAAAATTGTAAATATCTATGTGAGGTAGAACAGACCTATGACAGCACAGCTGAGGAATATATAAGCATTTGCGATTATACGGAAAAAGAATTTGCGGCGATTGTCAGAAAAAACCTGGAGAATTTGTATTTTGATGATAGATATCCGGCGCGGCAGCTACAGATAGTTGAAAAGACTACGGGGGGATATGTTGTACTTATCCAGGTTGGGAATATGGTGATTGATGGGGATACATTTGCCGGGATATTGAATCTTGCGTCCCCTTCATTTATATTTCAAGAGACCGGTGACGGAATACGATTTACTGTTAAAGGAAGAGGGAACGGATATGGTTTATCCATAGCAGGTGCAAGGCAGAAGGCTGCTGCTGGTGAGTCCTATCAGGAAATCCTTAACTATTATTTTGAAAATATTGTCTGTATAAAATAATTATGTGTGGCAATCCTATTATCAAGAGTAAAGGAGCTGTATCGGAAAACAGTATGGTTCTTGTATAACTCAGGAAAATTGATAATGTGAATGTACGCTTATGATATTATAGATACCGTAGAAGGATGTCTTAATTGATAGCGTATATTCAGCAGGAGGAGGTTGCCTTGAATAGACGAAGAAATAAGGTGGACATGGAAAAGGTATTTGCCACCGTCATCTCTCTTGCCATTATGGTTGCTCTGGTGGTGGGAGTAGTATCTATACTTAGACGCAATAATTCAGAGGGAGATAATAAGCAGAATTATATCGACCTGAATCAGATTAATGAAGCTTTGAATGAGACTGAGCAGAACACGCAAAAGCAGACAGAGAGCAGGGAGGCACAGACCAATGTTGCAAGAAATGATGAAAAAAATAGTGCGGACGACAAAAAGAATATCGAAGAACCTACGACAAAAGGCAATGACGGTTCCATCGCACCTACGAAAGAAGGTGTTGAAGCTGGAGAGCGCGATGTGGCGAAAAATGCAGATGAAAAAGGACAAAAGGACACAGAGAATGTAACAGATGTGGATGCTGAACCTGTATCCGAACCATCAGTAGAAGCAGGCACGGAGGTGGCTGTACAGCCATCAGAGCCGGAAGGCATTGAAGTGGCACAGTTACCGTCAGAGGAAGGGAATACACAGACAGAGGTGACGGATACCTCAATGTCTGGTGATGTCGGAGAGGCAGCGCCTGTTAATGCCTCGACAGCGACAATTCTTGGGTATAACTTCAGTGAGGAAAGTACAATGATGTGGCCGGCAGTGGGAAATGTTATCTTAAACTACAATATGACAAACACGATATATTTCCCAACTCTTGATGTATATAGATGTAATCCGGCAATTATCATAAGCGCACCGGAAGACTCCGTTGTATCTGCAGCAGCCGATGGCCTTGTCATTGCGGTGTATGAGACAAATGAGACAGGACTTACAATGGAGATTGCACTGGGAAATGATTATGTGATGACCTACGGACAGCTTAAGAATCTCATGGTTGGAGTTGGAAGCCAGGTAAAAAGAGGGGATGTTCTCGGAGCGGTTGCAGCACCGAGCCAGTATTACACGGTTGAAGGAAGTAATCTTTATTTCAAGCTGGATAAGGCAGGGACAAGCATAAATCCTATGGATTTCATAGATGCCGACGATGAATCCGCAGCTGAAGCCGAATGAAAAAAACAATTCATTCAATAATTCAAGTAGATATGGTAAATATAGAGAATGTGAACCGGGAATAAAATAAAGCTGTCCATGTATTGCATCGAAAGTAATACATGGGCAGCTTATTTTGCGGTAGATTACATTGGTTAATGGTCTAGCCTCTTAACTGGCCTTCTACATATTCCATAATATATATATTGTCTTCCGGCATCTGGCAGCCTACGAGGTAGGTCCCGTCATCATCGGTGCTTCTTATAATCTTACCATCGAGAACATTGTGTGCGGAGAGAACGAAGTTCTCGATTTCGACAGAGACATCAGTGCCCTTGCAGTCCGCAAAGAAAGGCTCCTTGCTTGCAAATGCGAAGCCGTTCGCACTTATGTTGTCCATTGTACCACCGTATGACTGACCGGTTTTCTTGTCGGTTATCTTACAGCTGTAATTGACATCAAGCCTTGGGTATTTACGGCGGTTGGCTATCTTAGGTCTGGAACTTAAGCGGATGGATACATTTCTGTTGTCATTTGAAGTAAGTTCGGCTTTTTCCCAGCAGTACAGCACGTTGCCGACAGTGACATTCACACTGCAGGTAACTGCCTTCTTGAAGACCGGAAGCTGTCCGGAGCTGACAACGATGCCTGTATCAAGCTGCTTTACAAGCTCGCCATGGTATTCGGCATCACCTGAGCCGGTGTTGATATGGATAATTACCTTCATTCCCGGCAGGAGGTCTTCAACGCCCATGAATCCGCCTATTCCAAGCTCACACATGAGAGCCTCTATTACTTCCTCAATCTCATTGATATTTTCGGATGTCTCAGCGTATTTACTTGTCATACGCTTGCTTGTCTCACTTGAATCGGAAATACAGTTGTTCATATCTTTAACGATTGAAGAAACCTGCTCCATGTTATCTACAAGCTGGTGATTGGACACCTCAACATCCTTCATGGCATTGTCGATTACCTGGATATGCTCTCCAAGCTGTTTTGAATCAGCAGTAATCTTGCCGACATTTTCACCTGTGATAGTCACCTTCTCAAGTGTGAGGGCAATTAACTTAAGTGTCTCTTCGATGGATGCAGTCATCTTCGATGATGTTTCCTCAAGATGTATAAGAGCATCCTCAATCTGGCTTGAGGATGACTTGGTCTCAGTACTCAATGTTCTAATCTGCTCAGCAACAACGGCAAAGCCTCTTCCGGCATCGCCGGCACGGGCAGCCTCGATGGAGGCATTGAGTGCGAGAAGATTGGTCTGTCCCGATATGCTCTGGATAGTTCCTGTTTCGTCCTTAACCCTTGCAAATTCTGTCTTGAAGTCATGCAGGACTTCATCAACCTCAGAGGAAAGCTGTGACATTGTGTGAGCTGTCTTTACAAGCTCATCAAGGTCTGAACTGCTGACTGCTGCATGTCCCTGCGACTCGGAGGTAAGTGTAACCATCTGTTCGATGAGGCTGCCGACATTCTGAACCTGCGAGTTGATATCTGTCGTCATATCGAGCGATGAAGCTGTTCTGTCCATAAGCTGGCTGCTGTTCTGGGTAAGTTCATTCATGCCCAGGACAACAACATCTGAGCCGTGTTTATTCTCTGAAGCCAGCTCGTTGACTACGGTGATTCCGTCCATTACAGTGTTGCTTGCTGTCTTAACCTTCTCAACGGTGTTGACAACACGTTCAAGATCTGCCTTGATGCTGTCGGTCATGGCACCATCTGATTCATTGAGATGCTTTATTGACATTACATAACATATATAGCACAGTATGATACATGACAGCTGAAGCTGATAGTCCTTAATATTGGCTGCCGAATTATATCCGGATGCGTATTTATATACAGCTCCGAGTACAATTATTGCGGTGTTGGCAATACCGCATTTTACAATAAAGCTCCTGTTTTTATAAATAATAAGGAGACTGGTTACAGGGAGTATGTAGGTGAAGGCTATCGAAGAGTCGGTAGTGCATAATACAAATGCATAGAAAATACTATAACCTATTGCCAGAACATTTTTATATTTGTCAGTTGCCCTGCCCTTTACCTTTAGAAGAATCTCGCCGCATAAAAACGGAACCCAGCATAAAATTAAGAATACAATATAGTGGACTCCGGGATACAATCCCTTGGGGACATCGCTTCCATAATTGGCGGAAAGAAGTACCGAAAAGATAATCCATATCCGCCTGGCTTTCTGATTTGCTTTTTCTTTGAAGACATTAGCATCATAATTCATAATAAGCCTCCTAAAGTTCGTTTATAATACAAAATATAATTTATTTTATCTTATTTCCGTTTATGTTTCAAGGGACTTTTGTATTATAAATAGGTACAAATTTGCAATTATTATATTAATAATATTGAAATGATGTTGGGGGCAAAACATGCCAATTTAATGACAAGTGTATAACGTATTATATTTATACATATCAGC
>OLGH01000255.1_pt1 | contig 69300 bp, 54 predicted proteins | sample 1604851 | NCBI WGS metagenome assembly OLGH01 (sample SAMEA3888894, study PRJEB22519) | human gut metagenome | biome: human gut; feature: human-associated habitat; material: faeces | place: Denmark | collected 2010 | reverse complement strand
ATTCCGGCAGGAAAAAGATCGGATCGTAGCCAAATCCATTTGCTCCGGCGATTTCGTAACCAATACATCCTTCCATCGTTCCACGGACAACCTCTTTGTCCCCGTTCGGGAATACTGCCGCCACCGCACAGACAAACCTTGCTGTACGCTGCTTGTCCGGTACGCCCTTCATTCTTGAAAGCAGGAGGCTGTTCTTGATATCATACGAAGTATTGGTTCCTGCATAGCGCGCAGAATAGATTCCCGGTTCTTTATTCAGATAATCGATTTCCAGTCCGGAATCATCTGCCAGCACAATCGCATCCATCGCCCTCACTTCCGGCAGCTCTGCGATCGCTGAAGCTTTGATCATCGCATTTTCCTCAAAGGACTGTCCATCCTCTACGATATCAATGTCAACCCCGGCTTCCTTCATAGAAAGGATCTCCATCCCCAGATCCCGCAAGATCTGGCGGATCTCTGTCATTTTATTCTTATTACCCGTTGCAAAAATAATTTTCATCTGTAAATTCTTCTTTCTCTTACTGTTTTGGTTCTTTTGGGCGTTTCGGTGGCTTCGGACCTAAGAACTGATAAAAATAGGTCTTCAGCATACCATTATATATCTTCCGGTTCTTATCTGCTTTTCTTCCGAAATAACGTTCTGCATCCTCGTAACTGGTGATCATATATGCAGACCAGCTATCCAGCTTTTTAAAACTCTCACCAAATTCTCTGTATAACTGCGGCAGATCCTTTTTATCCTCCAGTCGCTCGCCATACGGCGGATTTGTAATGATAAAGCCATACTTCTTCGGGTGGCTTAAATCCTTTACCGCTCTTTCCTGAAAATGGATCAGATGGTCAACGCCTGCATCTTTGGCATTCTGTCTTGCTGCTTTTACTGCCTCCGGATTCAGGTCATATCCCTGAATATCAACCTGTACCTTCCGGTCGATCACATCATTTGCCTCATCCATTGCATCATACCATGCCTTTTTCGGAATCAGGTTCACCCATTCTTCTGCTGTAAAGGAACGGTTCATCCCCGGTGCAATATTAGCTGCCATCAAAGCCGCTTCGATTGGAAATGTTCCACTTCCGCAGAAAGGGTCTACCAGGATCCGGTCCTTGTGCCACGGTGTCAGCATGATCAGTGCGGATGCCAATGTCTCTGTGATCGGTGCCTTTACGGTCATCTGACGATAACCTCTCTTATGTAAAGATACGCCGGAGGTATCTATCCCGATCGTCACGATATCTTTCATCAGAAATACACGGATCGGGTAAGCCGGTCCATCCTCCTGGAACCATTCTATCCCGTAGATCCGTCTCAGCCTTTCTACCATGGCTTTTTTCATGATCGACTGAATATCTGACGGGCTGAACAGCTTACTCTTTACAGATGCAGCCTTCGTCACCCAGAACTTTCCGTTCTTCGGAATATAATTCTCCCACGGAAGTACTCTTGTTTTCTCAAATAATTCATCAAATGTCTCTGCTTTAAACGAACCAACCTTAAGAAGGATTCTTTCTGCTGTCCGGAGGAACACGTTCGCATCGCAAATCGCCTGTGCATCTCCCCAGAAGCATACTCTTCCGTCTTCTACTGTTGATATCTCATATCCTAAATCCAGCACTTCCCGCTTCAGAACAGCTTCCATTCCGAAATGGCAGGGTGCTATCAGCTCCATTTTTTCCATTCTTTTTCCTTTCTCTACTCTGCAATCTGTTATAAACTATATTACGTTTTTCGGTTGCCTTTTGTCAAGTAGTGCGCTTGTACCACAAATTTTTTTAAGGAACCAGATTGCTACACTAAAAACAGAAAAGCAGCGGAATCCAAACCGCTGCTTTTCCATTCTTAACTGCTTTGCACTTTTTAATACTTATCACTTTCGTTATGGCAGGACTTTGAGCTGTCATATGCATTACGGTCTGATTCATATGCATTCTTTGCATTCCGGTTAGTCGTATTTTTACCGGATGCATTTTTATTGCCTGAATTTTTATTTGACTGATTCTTGCCGGAAGCATTTTCAGCATACGCATTCTTATTGGATCCATATGAATTTTTGTTTGTACTGTTTTCTGAAGCATTATAATTTTTTGCCATTGATAATTCCTCCTGACATTTTTTTGTACAAACATAGTATCTATCCTTTTCGTATTTTTATACATTTTTATTTTTATCTTGATTTTTAAATCGGTTTATATTATACTTTGTCGTGTAGAGATTTATTTTCTACAACCCCTTATTAATTATTTATACTCCCCTCAAACGCTCGATAGCTCCCCTATCGAGCGTTTAACGTTATATAACAGGCAGATCCTTTTTAAGTACTTGAACCTGCCATATAGAACATATAATCAAAAAGCCGGAGGCATAAGCTTCTTTTCATTGCAGAAGAATCTTATACATCCGGCTTTTTTAATTACCATCGCCTTCTCAGCATTCTGACCAGCAGTATGATCACCAGAAGAGGAATCAGTACCGGTGCAATCAGGCTTACAATCCCACTTATCACCGCAAAGATCACAACGATCACAGCCACAGCCACAAGAATCAGCAGAAGTCTCTTCCACCAGCTGTCCAGGCTCCACACATGGATATTGCTGCTTTCTTCTGTGCTGCTGTTGCCTCTGTAGGTCCTTCCATCCGAATCATAGATCACATCTTCTACACTTTCTTCTCTCTGCGCATCCACGATCGTCTTCGCAAGAATCCACGGATCTCCAAGTTCCGCCAGTACCTCACTCTCCGTTCTTCCTTTTCGGATCTCATCATCAATATACTGGCCGTAGTAGTTCAGATTCTCCTGCAGCACCTGTGGTGTCACACCGGAAGAAAGTTCAATTCTCAGTTTTTCAAGGAACTCTGCTTTCGTCATCTTTCTTTCTCCTCTATTCTCATCATTTCATTGTTTATAATTATATTCTGATGATACCAGGGTCAAAAGGTCAGAAATCCGATGCAAGCTTGCTTGCAAGAGGATTTTTGACCCCAACATCATTCTGATACAAAAATGTGCTTTGGTCCATTCCCGCGCCTGTGATCATTACCCGCAACATCTTCCCTGTATCACAGTGCATATCCCGCCGGAGGCTTTCTATATCCGGAAATAAATTTCCAGATATAGAAAAGGACCTCAGACTTAGAGTAGCATAATTTCTGCTTCTTTCCAAGTCTAAGGTCCTTAAATTTTTATAAGTATTTTATATGTATTTTCTAAACTTCAAATAAAAGATCTCCGTAAGAAGGCATTGGCCATACTTCTTTATCCACGATCATTTCCAGTTCATCTACCGGTGTACGGAGTCCTTCCATAGCCGGAACTACGCTGAAGTGATAGAATTCAGACTGTACTTTTCCTTCTTCTTTTCCTGTTGCTTCTTCTGTGACTGCTTCCAGTTTCTTAAGGGCAGCCTTTGTTTCTGTCAGAAGTCCTGAGATGTCAGCGAGCATTTCAGCCTGTACAGATGCATCTGCTCCGGCTTCTTTTACTGCAAGAACCGTATCTGCAAGCTCTTTTGTATATTTTACAACTGCAGGAATGATCTGTTTTGCAGCAATATCGATCATGGCCTTTGCTTCGATATTGATTGCCTTTGCATAGTTCTCGTATTTGATCTCTGCACGGGATTCCAGCTCTGCCCTGGTAAATACACCAAATTTTCCGAACAGTTCTACCGCTTTGTCAGTTGTCAGTGCCGGGATTGCTTCTACCATGGACTTGATATTCGGAAGTCCTCTCTTTTCTGCTTCAGCTACCCATTCGTCAGAATATCCGTTGCCGTTGAAGATAATTCTCTGATGATCTGTCAGATATTCTTTGATCAGGCTGTGTACAGCTGTATCAAAATCATCTGCTTTTTCCAGGACATCGCATGCCTCTGCAAATGCCTCTGCTACGATTGTATTCAGTACTACGTTTGGTCCTGCAATGGAATCGCGGGAACCTACCATACGGAATTCAAATTTATTTCCGGTAAATGCAAATGGTGAAGTTCGGTTTCTGTCGGTTGCATCCTTTGTAAGATCCGGAAGGGTTGTTACACCTGTTTGCAGCTTTCCACCATTCAGGCTGTGTGTTGCCTCACCTGTACTGAGAAGCTGTTCTACAACGTCCTGAAGCTGTTCTCCAAGGAAGATAGAGATGATTGCTGGAGGTGCCTCGTTAGCTCCTAATCTGTGGTCATTTCCTGGTGTGGAAGCTGACATACGAAGTAAATCTGCATGTTTATCCACTGCTGCGATAATAGATGCTAAGATCAGTAAGAACTGCTGGTTTTCATGAGGAGTTTTTCCTGGATCTAACAGGTTCTTTCCTTCATTTGTTACCATAGACCAGTTGTTATGTTTTCCTGATCCATTGATTCCTGCAAATGGTTTCTCATGAAGTAAGCATTTTAATCCATGACGTCTTGCTACACGTCTCATTGTTTCCATTAATAACTGGTTGTGGTCTGTTGCCACGTTGTTTGAGTTATAGATTGGTGCTAATTCGTGCTGTGCTGGAGCTACTTCGTTATGTTCTGTCTTCGCACTGATTCCAAGTTTCCATGCTTCGATATTTAAATCTTTCATGAATCCTTCGATTCTTGGTTTGATGATTCCAAAGTAATGGTCATCCATTTCCTGACCTTTTGGAGGCATTGCTCCGAATAATGTACGTCCAGTGAAGATCAAGTCTTTTCTCTGTTTATATTTTTCTTCATCAACTAAGAAATATTCCTGTTCTGGTCCAACGGATGTGCTAACACGTTTCACATTCTTATTTCCTAATACATTTAATAATCTTGTTGTCTGGATATCTAATGCCTGCATAGAACGAAGAAGTGGTGTCTTCTTGTCTAATGCTTCACCTTTGTATGAACAGAATGCTGTTGGAATACATAAGATACAAGCATTATCTGTTTCTTTGATGAATGCTGGTGATGTACAATCCCATGCTGTATATCCTCTTGCTTCAAATGTTGCTCTTAATCCACCAGATGGGAATGAAGATGCATCTGGTTCACCTTTGATCAGTTCTTTTCCTGAGAACTCAAGTAAAACTTTACCATCGTCTGTTGGGTTAATGAAAGCGTCATGTTTCTCTGCTGTCACACCTGTTAATGGCTGGAACCAGTGAGTATAATGTGTAGCACCCTTTTCAATAGCCCATTCTTTCATCTCATTCGCAACTACGTCTGCAATTGCTGGATTTAATTCTGTTCCTTCTTCGATTGTCTTTTTCAGATCTTTGTAAACGGCCTTTGGAAGACGTGCTTTCATAACACTGTCGTTAAATACGTGGGATCCGAAGATTTCTGATACATTGATTTTTTCCTTCATAGAGTTCTTCCTTTCTTCTCTTACATTTGAAGCATAATCTATATATTTTTCTTCTATTATCTAACTGATAGTAGAAAAAAAGGGGCGACAAACAATATGAAACTAATTGTTTGACGCCCTTGTCAGTAACTTCACTGGTTATAGGATACAATGATTCTTTTTGAAAATCAAGCCCTTTTTTGTATTTTATCCAGTACTTCTATTTGATTGTTACGGAAACAGTTTTTCCATTTACCTTATTGATTCCTTTTAAGCGGAATTTGTAAGTTGTTCCTACTTTGGCTTTTTTCTTTGTATATGTGATCGTTCCGCCTTTGGTTGTTGTTTTTACTGTCTTATATGCTGCTTTTTCTGCTTTCATCTGCACTTTGTAGCTTGCATATCCTGTGACATTTTTAAATGTTACTTTAACTGTCTTGCTTCCGAATTTGGCTTTGGCTGCATAGGCTTTAAAATATTTCTTTTTGTTTTTCTTTGTTAGTTTGTATGGTTTTACTTTAAATTTGTAGGATGAGTCTTTGTTGACTTTGATCGTCTTTGATGTTTTCTTTCCTACGGTTGTTACTTTTTTGTATTTACCTTTTCCTGCTTTGGCGTAAATGACATAGCCTTTGGCGGATTTTTTCTTTTTCCATGTCAGTTTTACGCTTCTTGTACTTTTTACTGTTTTTGTGACTGGTTTTACTGTGATTACATCTGATTTTTTTGTATCTTCAACTTTTTTGCCTACTGACATAATATATTTAGAATCATTTGCAAAATAAATTGTACCATCTTCATCAACCACTACATCACTCATACATCCTGTATTCTTTATGTCCCCAGTTGGTTCATAAACTGTTTCCAATGTTGCTGATGTTGCATCTTTTGAATCTTCAATTGCATAAATTCCACCTGGTTCATCATTAATTGTGAAATATACACGCACAGAATTTTCCCCTGTTTTTACAATTGTTGGTTCACACTGAGAATAATTAGATAATTCTACTGTATAATTTACTTTATACTTATCAGAACTTACATCTGCAACTGCCATATATCCTTTATCTTGAAATGCTTTTCCTTTTGATCCAGATACATAAACTTTTCCATTATATACTTCTGGTGTAGTTGAGGAATATCCTGTTTCATATAATCTGACTTTTTTCTCATCTTTTAATTTTCCATCAGCTGATACTTTGATACCGTACAGATCATTTGTTCCTGCTACAAAATAAATTGTTCCTGTCATTTCATCATAAGTGATATTACCAGAAAAAGCTTCTCCAATATCCTTTGTATCTGTAACTTTATCATTTGTTGTATCGATCATTGTTAAAGTTCCTGCTGTATCAGAAATAACAATGTATTTTCCAAGAACTACACCTTTTTTCAAATAAAATTTTCCTGTTTTAGATTCTACTACTTTTTTCATTGTTTTTTCTTCATCAGGTTTTGTTTTATCATCATCTGATGTCGTTACAACATAATAAGAAAATGGTGCACCATTATCATACCAATCTGTTGTCTTGGCTGTTGTCCCAAAATATAATTTTCCATTTGTAAATACGAAATCAGAGTTAATTGCATTCTTATTTTCATCTGTAATCCATAAAGATTCTAATGTGTTCTCATCAAATGCCTGTACACGACCATTGTCGTATCCTACATAAACCTTACCATCTCCATATCCAATACTGCTGACATATCCCTGAATATAAGATTCATCACAATATTTCTGTTCTTTTAAAATTGTTCCATCTTTCTTATCAATTTTCATGATACGATGTTTTGCATCATCTGCTACATAAAGGTAGTTTCCAACCAACTTGATCTTAGATACTGTGTTATTTGCATATGTTTTCTCATCAAATGGTTCTCCAACTTTCTTTGCCCACTTAAGCACCGCCTCACTACTACTCTTCGCTGGCTGCACATCCGTCACTGCTGCTTTTGCACTAACCCCTGATGTCATCAGCACGACAACAGACAATGCCACTGCCGCTACACGTTTCATCGTTCTCATAAATTCCTCCTTGTTATGTCTCATTGATTGATTAGTTTCCTGACTTCTTCATCTTTGAAGAAACCATATTTATATTTAACCCTGTTTAGTTTCTTTACAAAAACAGGTGTTAAAATCCATAAAAATATCACATTCGATACGCAGTATTCAATCGTCACTGGAACCGAAGTTCCTAATACTGCCACATACCGCATCCACTGAAATCCATCTTCTGCTGCCAGAAGTGTCCAGATATCCATCACAAAAGAATATGAAATTCCTGAAAGAATCCCAAAAATCGTTAACAGTATCTTACTGTTTTCCAACCATTTTCTCTGATTTAAAATTCCTGAGATCCATCCGATCATTCCCCATGCAAGCATCTGAAATGGAGTCCATGGTCCTTGTCCAAAAAAGAAGTTCGATACCACAGCACTTAAAGATCCACATAAAAAGCCAGATTCTCTTCCAAACGCCATACCACAGATGATCACCATTGCACTGACTGGTTTAAATCCTGGTGAAAATGCAAATAGCATTCTGGATGCAACCGTCAATGCGATCATCACCGCAAGCACGACACTTTCTCTTGTCTGTGGTTTCTTCTTTTCATATTTAAAATAGTATGGAATACATGATATACACACCACAAAAATGATCACCGCATTTAACATACGCTTACCACCTCCTGTGGCAGAATGATCACTTTCTCAAAATCTCTCGTAATCTTTGCACACTCTGTCGTATAGAAATAATTTTGTGCAAAAAACTTGGATGGCTCATCAATTCCCTCAATTTTCCCATCAAACATCATTCCAACGCGGTCAGCATACTCAGCACAAAATTCCAGATCATGCGATACGATAAATATCGTTTTTCCCTGATCTGTAAGTTTGCGTAAAAGTTCTCCAAACTTCCTGCTGTGTTCCCGGTCCATTCCTTTGGTCGGCTCATCTAGCAGCAAGATTTCTGGATCTGCAAGTAATACTTTGATCAACGCTGCCATCTGCTGCTGTCCTCCACTTAGATCATATGGATGTGACTTCTTTTCTCTCATTAGATCCGCCATTTCCAATAATTTATCGATTTTTACTTCTTTTTCTTTTCCCATCTCCAAAAGGTCTTCAAACAACTGATCTTTTACAAACAATAGTGTTGGATCTTGTGGCATATAGACGATTTTTTTCTTGCATTTTAATTTTCCATCAAATTTCATCTGCTTTACCATACAAGAAAGAAGCGTTGATTTTCCACTTCCATTTGCTCCGACAGCTGCAAAGATTTCACCTTCTTTAACTTCGACTGACAGATTCGAAAGAACATCCTTTCCTTTCTCATACCCTGCATATAAATGTGAAATTGAAAAAACTGTTTTTCCTTCAAAATGTGTTTTCTTTATCAACTGATATTCTTTTTTCCTGATCTGTTCCCTTGCTTCTTCCATCGAAAAGGTCAGTTCTATCTGAAATTTCTCTTCTAGCCGAAGAATCTGTGGTAGAGACTGTTCCAATGGATGATGTATTTTTTGAAGATGTCTTGCAACCTCTTTCGGATTTCCCTGTTCGATAACTTTTCCATCATCTAAGATCACACATTCATCTGACATTTCCATCACATCTTCCAAGTTATGCGATGTTAAAATAATCGTTAAACCAAATTCTTTATGTATTTTCTGAAGCATCACAAGAAAATCTTTCCTTGCCGCTGGGTCCAACTGTGCGGTTGGCTCATCTAAAATCAATACTTTCGGATGCATTGCCATAACTGCTGCCAGATTCACCAATTGTTTTTGTCCGCCAGATAGCTTGTCTGTATCTTCATGGTATATTTTCTGCAGATCAAAATAATTAACGATCTCGGCTACTGTTCGCTTCATCTGTTCATAAGGCATTCTGAGATTCTCAAGTCCAAATGCGATCTCATGCCATACGGTATCCATTACCATCTGGGCTGATGGATTCTGAAATAAATACCCAACTTCTTTTACAGACTGCAAGTCTTTCAATTGTTCTATTTCCTGCCCATCATATAAAACTTTTCCAGATCTTTTACCTTTGGGCAGCAGTTCTTTTTTTAAATGTCTTAACAACGTCGTCTTTCCACTGCCGCTTGGCCCTGCGATCAGAGTGATCTTTCCTTTTTTAATTTTTAATGATACTTGCTCTAGAGAATTTCTATCCGATAACATATATCGAAATGTTAAATTATTAATTTCGTACATCAAAATTCTCCTTCCACATGCATGGTAATAAAAACTGAAATGCCATCATAAACATCCACAACAGATCTCTCATCTGAAATGCTGGCATAATGATCATCGGATAAAAGAAAAATCTGGAATAATAGTGGATGTATGCCCAGAGGTTTAATATCATCAAAATCACAATCTCCACGATATGAATCCAGTCATTTCTCTCCCACCTAAATAAATGAAAATGCGTTCGTTTCCCAATTCCATAACCTCTTGCACTCATCGAATCCAACTGATCCATCGAAGACTCAAATGCCCATGTCGTTTCCATTGACACTGTATTCATGACACGCTGTACAGCCTGTTCTGATTTTAAGGATTTTCGTGTGTTTAAAATCTTCTTTGCATGGTTTTGATATCTTGGGATCAATCCAAATGCCATGGATGTTACGACACCAAGTTTAGGGAAGAATCTGCCTGATAAATAGATCCATTGCTCTTTCTTTATATATTGGTTAAAGATTGAAAAGACCAGTAAAAGATTTACTAATACACATCCGTAATGAATTCCATAAAGCAATGCTTCTTTCGTGATCCTTATGTGTGTGTCTGCATACAGGATTGTTCCTCCTCTTTGTACAAATAATGGATTCGTTACAGCCACGATCAAGATCAAAGCAATCAACGGAAAAAACTTTTTCAAACTCCGATTATGATAAAAGTACAATAGGCATAAACAGATCATCTGCACTCCTGTCATCCATGGATGTCTGCTAAATGGTGCCAGCAAAAACATTCCTGTAAAATAAGTAAATACAACGAACGGATGGGCTCTTTTTAATGCCTTGATCATCTACAGATCTCCTCTGACACAGGTATACAGCCATTCCACTTTATCCCCATCATGAAGCTTACATTTCCCTGCCATATAGTTTGGAAACTTACCATTGACACGGTACATCCATCCACTGTTTTTTCCACAATCAAATTCGTATAAACCGTCAATTCCTGCTACATATCCTTTAGAAACATCAATATCTACTCCTGTTCTTTTGAGAACATCCATCACGGTATCGCCTTCTTCAAACTCCATCTTCTTCTCATAAATTTTCCCGCCAGCTGGAACTTGGTAATTGGATTGCAATGCACTTTTATTAGAGAGAACTGTTTTACAGCTGATCAGAAATTCACAAGATTGTTCTTGTTTTGCTTCTGTTGTCTGATTCTCTGCCGTCTGTACTGTTGATTCATTTTTACTGGCTGTTGTTGTTTTTGTTGTTTCTTTTGTATTCTTTGTCTTTGTTGTCTTTTCTTTTGTTTTTTTCTTCTTTACTTTTTTCTTTTTAGCTGTTGTTGTGCTTGTCTCTTTCTTTTTTGCTGTACTGTTTTTTGTCTTTTTGCTGTTTTTCTTACTCTTCTGTGATTTCTTTTTATCTTTTTTCTTTTCGTTCTTCTCTTTTTTACTTATTGTCTTTGCTGCTTCTGTCTGCGTTGCATTCTCTTTTGCTGCCGTTGTTATCTGTGCCTGATCTTTTGTATCTTTTTTCTGTGCATTTGAACAGGCTGTCATCGATACTGCCATCAATGCAGAAATCAGCCATACCATATATTTTTTCATAAAAAATAGATCCTCCCACGTATACAGCATAAAAGGATCTACTCTGGCTTATTTACATAACAAAAAGACATGCATTCTTATTCATTTCTAAAAAGACTACATTTTATCATCTTATCTTTTGTCATTCTGGCACCATGAGGACGACTTCGTCGCTCGCAAAGTATATCCTTAGATCATGGCAAGTATTCCGGCTTAAGATCTGCATATACAGATTACCATGAAATTATGCGTTTCTTTTTATTATGTATTATTTGTTATTTGATTGTCAAGATTTTCGAGTGTTTTAATAGGATTTCGATGCTTGTTTCGATACCTCTTTGATATTTCATAGTTTCATCTGTTTCCCTGTTGGATCAATACGGTAATCTCTTCGATAGATCAATCTTGACACTGGTACAAACTCATATCCTTTTGCTTTGATATTTTTAATGATCTGTTTTAATGCCTGTTTGGTACATTTCGTTCCTGTATGCATCAGAATGATACTTCCAGGTGATAAATTTTTGTGTTCGCAAACTTTCTTAATTAACTGTTCTTTCGTTGGCTCTTGCCAGTCTAGGCTGTCTACGTTCCATTGGATCATATAATAGTTCATTTTTCTTGCATTCCTTACGACAGATTCGTTATAATCTCCATATGGTGCCCGGAAAAGATCTATTTTGATACCTAACAATCCTTGAATCTTCTGTGTCACTCCTTGAATTTCTTCCTGCTGCTGTTTGTCTGTTAATTTTGTCATGTATTTATGATGATCTCCATGACTTGCAATATCATGTCCTTCCTCATAGATTGTTTTGATATCAGCTGGATATTTGCTGATCCAGTCTCCACAGAAGAAAAAAGTTGCTTTTACATTTTCCTGTTTTAATATTTTGAGAATCTGTGGTATATCTTCATTCCCCCATGCAGTATCAAATGTCAGTGCTATTTGTTTTTTCTGCGTATCTACACAATAGATTGGAAGTTTTTCCTCTTGCATTTCACTCCAGACATAAATGTTGTTTTGTATAAATTCTCTGGCGGGCTGGATACTGTCACTATTTGTAAACCAGACTACTGTTAAGATCAGTAGGATCATGATCATGATTTTTCGAAGCATTTTTCTGCTCCTCTTTGTTTTTACCATTTTATGAATTCCTGTATAAAAAAAGAATCCTGCCTACACAGAATTCTTTTTCTTATCTCAATTGATATTCCTTATTTTACCTGCCCCTTCTGAATGATAGATACAATATTTAAATCTTTATCTAAAACTACTGCATTCGCATATTTTCCTTCTTCAAGGCTTCCATATTTATCATCAATTCCAATGGATTTTGCTGGATTCAAAGTTGCACATCGGACTGCACTTTCGAATGGAATATGCATTTCTTTGACTACCGTTCTCATACAATCCATTAGGTTTGTTGCAGAACCTGCGATGGCTCCTCCTTCGGTCAGTGTTGCAACGTTTCCTACTACAGTCACTGGCTGTCCGCCTAATTCATACTGTCCATCTTCCATTCCCGTTGCCATCATACTGTCACTAATCAGTACGATCCTCTTGTCTGTAAACATTTCAAAGGTTGCTCTGACACAGGATGGGTGAATATGAACTCCATCGCAGATCAGTTCTACATAACAATCACTGTCTCTTGCTGCTCCAATAACCCCCGGTTCTCTATGATTTAACGGCGGCATAGCATTATACAAATGTGTGATATGATCGGCACCTCTTCTGATTGCTTCACTTGCTGTATCATAATCAGCCATCGTATGTGCAATTGATACATGTACTTCATCTTTCACTTGATTGATAAAATCCATAGCTCCTTCAGTCTCTGGAGCAAGATCCACTAATTTGATCAATCCACCGGCTGCTTCCTGCAGTTTATGGAATAATTCAACATCTGCCAGCTTGATGTCCTCTTCTTTCTGTGCACCTTTTTTCTCTTTGTTTATAAAAGGCCCTTCCATATTGATTCCGACAAGATCTGCACCTTTTCCATTCTTATGTCCTTTTGCTGCCTTCATTGCCTGAAATAGTTCTTCTTCTGGAATCGTCATTGTCGCAGGACAGATTGCCAATACTCCATTGGCTGCTTCATAATCAGCCAGTGCCTGAATGGATTCTTCGGTTCCATCACACATATCATGTCTGACACATCCATGAAAATGAATATCGACAAGTCCCGGTATCACATAACATCCTTCAGCTTCTACTTCTTTGTTGTCCGTTGTTTCTTTCGCTACGTATTCTCCTTCTACATAGAGATCTTTTTTCTCAAATTTTCCTTCTGGTGTGAATACCAGTCCATTTTTTATAATCATTATATTACCTCGATTTCCGTTACCCATTTGTATTGTTCTTTCTGATTCTATTTTAGCAGTCTGATACTATACAATCAAATAAAACAGGGCTTTTTTGCCCTGTTTTACTGAAACTGATTCTTCCTTCACGGTGCATTTTTGTTTGATCATATTTTTGAATGTACTTTCAAGTTAATAATCATCTCCTGCAAGACCATTCTGTCACTGTCAATTATCAACACAAAACGAGCCGGCATATCACCGGCCCGTTTTCGGAGAAAACTATGAATAACAATAAAGGCTTATTTACATAATTTTTCCATCTCATCTGCAACAAACTGAACTTTTGGTCCAATGATAACCTGAATGTTACCTTTTCCTGGACGAATGATTCCTGCTGCTCCTGAGGATTTGATCTTCGCTTCATCTATTTTGTTATCATCATTGATTTCCAGACGAAGTCTTGTGATGCAATTATCAATACTCTTAACATTGGCACTTCCGCCTAATCCTTCAAGGATGACTGCTGCCATTGCTGTAAAATCATCATTGGCTAATGTAATATTTTCTTCATCAAGATCATCATCTTCACGACCTGGTGTTTTCAGATCAAATTTCGTGATCGCGATACGGAATACTACATAGAATACGATAAATGCTGCGATTCCTAAAGGAATGATCATCCATGTCTTCTGTGCTGCTGGTAAGGAAGATGAGAATACAAGGTCAGTTGCTCCTGCTGAGAAACTAAATCCTGCTCTGAATCCTACCAGTGTTGTGATCGTTGTAAAGATTCCGTAAAGGATTGCGTAGATAACATATAAACCTGGTGCTAAGAACATAAATCCGAATTCAAATGGTTCTGTTACACCACAGACAAATGCACAAAGAGCTGCGGATCCTACTAAACCGATGGCAATCTTTTTCTTGTTACTCTTTGCTGTCTGGATCATTGCTAATGCTGCTCCTGGAATACCGAACATCATACATGGGAAGAATCCTGACATGTACATTCCAAGGCTCCATGATACATCAGCAGATGTCTCTCCAGCCCAGAAGTGAGACAGGTCTCCAAGTCCGATTGTATCGAACCAGAATACGTTGTTCAGTGCGTGGTGCAGACCGAATGGGATCAGCAGTCTGTTAAAGAATGCATAGAGACCAGCTCCAACAGCTCCAAGTCCTTCGATACCTTTTCCAAGTGCAACCAGTGCTCCGAAAAGTACAGGCCATACAAAGAAAAGAACTGCAGATGCAACGATGGAAACCAGTCCGGCTACGATCGCTACGCAACGCTTTCCACTGAAGAATGACAGCCAGTCAGGAAGTTTCGCACTCTTAAATCTGTTGTAGCAAAGAGCTCCGATGATACCTGCAAGGATACCGATGAACGGGTTCTGGATCTTGCTGAATGCGATAAAGTTTGTAGTTCCCTCTTCCAGTGTCTTAATAACTGAAACTGTTCCTGTAGACAGAAGGTTTGTGATCATCAGCCAGGAAGCAAGAGCTGCAACACCAGCTGTACCATCATTATCATCTGCCATACCAACACCAACACCAATTGCAAAAAGAATTGCCATATTGTCAATCAGGGCACCGCCTGCTTTAACAAGAAAGAATCCAATCTGCTCAACAATACCTGTGATGTCACCACCCTGCATTGTAGCCGAGCAAAGTGCATATCCGATACCCATAAGGATACCACAGATAGGAAGACAAGCAACAGGCAGCATAAGAGCTTTACCTAATTTCTGTAAAAATTTCATAATTTTCCTCCTTCTCAAAAATCTCTCATTGCTGAATCCCTTTTATCTATTTTAACCGGTCATAATTCCGGTCAAAATCTAAATTGTACACTGCTTTCAGGCAACAGCCACGCCTATTTTTCAATAATGACTGCGTCATCTCCGGCTTCTACATCTTTACCGGTCACACCCTCTACTGATGCATAATCCATTGTATTGCAGACAAGCATCGGAGTGATCGTATCATATCCTGCAGCCTTTACCTTATCAAGATCAACCTCTAAGAGAAGATCTCCCTTCTTAACTTTGTCACCTGCTTTTACGTGACCTGTAAATCCTTCTCCGTTCATCTTGACTGTATCAAGACCTACATGGATCAGAATCTCTGTTCCTTCTTCAGATACAAGACTGACTGCATGGAGTGTATCAAATACCATACCGATCTCGCCATCTGCCGGAGCATAAATCTTTCCTTCTGCCGGAATGACTGCCATTCCTTTTCCAAGCATCTCCTCTGCAAAAGTCGGATCATTGACCTCTGAAAGAGGTACTGCCTTTCCCTTTACCGGAGCTCCGAGAATCATTTTATTATCCTTTTTCTTAAAAAGTCCACCAAACATTTACATTTCCTCCTGCTTTTTATCTTCTATTTTTATATTGATTGCATTTTTATTCTTCTGCCATCGTAATCCTTCGTATGTGGATTGCAAGATACATCACTTCTTCACCGGATAATCTGCACTCTGCGGTCTTTTCTATATAATCCGCTACTTTCTTACTGCAGGCAAATTCTTTCGGATACTTTTGGCTGATCATGTCCGCCAGATCACTTTCTTCGTCGGGCAGAAGCTCTTTTCTGTAAACTCTCTGAAGCAGGAATTTCATATGAGTAATAAACCGCTCATAATGAAGCGTCCCTTCATCCAGCTTGATACCAAGCTCCCTCGTCACGATCTCCAGAATTTCCTTCATCTGATTCGGGAAACGCAAAGCATCTCTGATATTCGTTCCATACTCTGCATTCACAAAATGAAGTGCAATAAACCCTGCCTCGTCCTCTGGCAATTCTACCTTCAGACGCTCTTTGATCTGGGCAACCGCATATTTTCCGAGTTCATACTCCTGCGGATAAAACCTCTTGATCTCCCACAACAGTGCATTTTCAAGGTTGATCCCCTTTGCACATCTCGCAATCGCAAAATTAATATGATCCGTAAGCGTCACATAAATGCTCTGATTCAGCTTCAGCTTCAATGCACCTTTTGCATAAGAAATAATATCACTCGAGATCTTTGCATGCTCCAATGGAACTCCGGCAAGCAGCTCTTTAAACTGATCTGCCACGCTTCCGCTTTCGATCCTGAAAATCTTTTCTATCTTATCTTCAGGGATCTTTGCTCCCGGTCTATTTCCAAAACCGATCCCACGTCCCATAACTACGACTTCTCTTCCTGTCTCATCAAAAGCTGAAACAATATTATTATTGATCACTTTTTCTATCGTCATACAATCGACCTTCCAAAATAACGTACCGGCTTCGACACGCTTTCATGTCTTACTGTTCCTTCTGCTAAATGCAGCTCTTTCACCAGAAATCTTCCTGTGAAAATAAAAACCAGACCAACTGAACATACATCATCACCGTATGCTCATTGAATCTGGTTTTGCCTGCCTTACAGTAACAATCCGTTGACTTATTTCCTAATCTCAGTCTATCAAAAATCACCAAAAAAGTCAACCGATTATTTTATTTTCTATTTATACTATTTATATTTTTTTAATAAACGCTCTCATTTAGTTGTAATTTTTTTACAATTTACACTAAATTATGCTGAAAATTATCGTGGCAGCTTTGACAATGCAGCTTTATCAGCAACGATCGTCACATCTCTGTGGAGCTGAAGGATAGATGCCGGAACTTCCGGTGTAACTGGACCGAAAAATGCCTTTGCAACGATATCTGCCTTTTCTTCTCCATTAACAACCAGAAGGATCTTCTTTGCTTTCATGATCGTTCCGATTCCCATTGTATATGCCTGTCTCGGTACATCGTCTGCAGATTCAAAGAAACGCTTATTCGCCTCGATCGTGCTTTCTGTCAGATCTACGCAGTGAGTTGTAACAGCAAAGTCTGCTGCAGGCTCGTTGAACCCGATATGTCCGTTATGTCCAAGTCCGAGAAGCTGGATATCAACTCCACCCATGGACTCGATCAGTGCTTCATATCTTGCACACTCTTTCGCTGCATCTTCCTGAGTTCCGTCCGGTACATTTGTATTCTCTAACTTAATATTTACACGGTCAAATAAATGCTTATGCATGAAATAATAATAGCTCTGGTCATTGTCACGGGTCAGTCCTCTGTACTCGTCCAAATTCACTGTTCTTACCTGAGAGAAATCAACATCTCCTTTATTATACCAGTCTACTAACTGATCGTAGGTTCCGATCGGTGTAGAACCTGTTGCCAGACCCAGTACACAATCCGGCTTTAAAATAACCTGTGCTGAAAGAATATTAGCAGCCTGTCTGCTCATCTCCTGATAGTCTTTTGTCTCATAAATCTTCATCTTTTTTCCTCCTCAGCTCTGACTTGTCTCATCATATTAGATTCTTTGCAAATACCGGATCTGACTTCTTATATCCAATCCTTCTTATCCGGCAGATATCGTTCTGCACTGTCAGATAAAGAAAACCAGACTTTCAGTCCATAAAGCAACCTTTATTTCCCGAAATCTGGTTTTGCCTTCTGATAAGTAACAATCCAGTATTTTCAACTACTGTTAATCTTAGCAGTGAAACGTTCTATTGTCAACACCTCTTTGACCTTTGTGGGAAAATGTTACCGCCTCTTTACTCCCTCAAATTCATACAGATATACATCCTCCAGCGTCGGGCTGACTTTCACTGCATCATATTTAACGGGACACTTGTCCGCAATCACCCGCACGATGATCTCGCCGTCTCTGCGGAACAGATTGCTGATTTCATATTCTTTCTTCACTTCCGCCAGTTCATCCTGGCTGATGCACAGTTCATAAACATGACCGTAAATCCTCTTTTGCAGATTTTCCGGGCTGTCCTGATCCACCAGTCTCCCGTTTTTCATTAATAAAATTTCTTTAGAAATAAATTCGATATCCGATACCACATGGGTTGCGATCAGTACAATCCTGTCTTCACTCAGATCTGAGATCAGGTTCCTGATCCTGATCCGCTCTTTCGGGTCAAGTCCGGCAGTCGGTTCATCCAGGATCAGAAATTTCGGATCATTCAGCAATGCCTGCAGCAACAGCACCCGCTGCTTCATTCCACCTGAAAGTTCTTTCAGTTTCTTCTTTCTTACCTTTTGCAGATTCAGAAGTGGGAGCAGCTCGTCCATTCTTCTCTGGATGGTTCTGCTCTTCATTCCTTTCAGCGTTCCCATATAAGAAATAAAATGTGTAACCGTAAAGGTATCATAAAGCTGTTGCTGCTGCGGCATATATCCCATAATTTCCCGATAAGATGCCCCCAGGTTCAATATTTCCTCTCCATCATACAGGACGCTCCCGGAATCCCGCAGAAGATTATCCGTCAGAATATTCATCAGTGTACTTTTTCCGGCTCCGTTGGGACCAAGGATCCCGTAGATACCATTCTCAAATTCTGTTGTAAAGTTCCACAATGCTTTTTTCTTTCCATAACTTTTACACAGATCCTGTATCTTTAATTCCATATCGCCTGCCCCCTCTTCTTATAGACTCTGTGCAGAACGGTTCCTGCCGCCAATGGAAGGACTCCCCAAAAGACCAGTACCGTCAGTGCAAACTGCATTCCTCCTGACTGTAGCAGACGGTGTCCGTCCAGTAATGTATTGATGCTCCAGGAATGAATCATTCCAAGTCCGCCCCATTCCATGACCAGCGTACCGCCAAATAACAGAACCGACAGGATCAGTGTCAGCATCGTATCTTTTAAGACTGCCGACAATGCTGTCACGCACAGGATCACCACATACAAAGTTCCCAGCTGCAACAGAAGCAAAAGCAACACATACGCCCACACCGGACAGTTAAAAACCGATGTCCCTGCAAATCGCATGGAACGGACTTTTGCCGTCCATCCTGTCAGTGGATAATTCTGAACGATCCGCATCACAACCGGTATCTTTACAAGAACGAACATGACAGTAGTGACTCCCGCTGCCACTCCAAGTTTTACCCGCAGAAGTGTTCCCCTTCCTTTCTTCGTACTCTGCAGAAGATTCATCACCTTCAGGTCATATTCCATCCCAAGAAGTCCTGCAGCACTGTATACTGCCACAAGAACACAAAGCAACTCTCCGATCAGCCTTCCTTTCATGGAAATCTCTCCAAACAACTGCTCATATCCACCTTCATAGATCAGCTGCTGTTCGTCCGTTCCTGCTGCCCGGTTATTTTCCACCACATACTGAACCTGTTCATACGCTCTCATGAACCCACTGTACTGATACTGTATTTCCTCCTGCCGGCTGCTGATCTCCTCACTGCTCAGTCCGCACTGCTCCGGGGTCATGGAATAAATGTCATCATAACGTTTCTTTTCATTCTCAAAAGTTTCCAGTTTCTCCTGCGTCAGTTCTCCCTGTCCTTTGGTCATATAATATTTATAGTATTCTTCTTCCACGCTGTTCCATATCATCAGACCTCTTCCGAGAAGAATTGCTCCATACAATACTGCCACGCACACCCACACTGTCCGGTTCGTCAGAAAACTTTTGAAACTCTCATGCCATACCAGGCTGTCCGAAATAAAGCCTTTTTTCTTCCGCTTCCTTCTTTTTTTACCCCGGGCAGTCTTCCGGAGTTTTCTCCATAGTTTCTCTGTACCTCCCTGTCTGCCAGATTTTGTACCATATCTGTGGCTACAAAATGTGGTCAGATTCAGCACGATAAAAAGAAGCAGCAGACACGGCAGCACAATCGGAAAAATCCTCATTGCATTGACCGGATATTCAAAAAAATCAAGATTATGATACTTCGTAAAAAGCGGATATATTTTGATATACTCCACAAGATTGATATACTTCAGTCCGTCCGCATAAGAGACTGACGGGAGCAGCACGGTCAGCAGATATTCTGCAACTGCTCCTGTGCTGATCGCAAGAATCGCTCCTGCCGGTGTCCCTGCCTTTTGTGCGATCCATATCATCAGCAATGCAGCTGCATAGCACACCACCAGTTTCAAAAGCAGATACATCCACAGATATTGCCCTGCCGTCAGTCTGAACGGGCTTTCATAAAACGCTGTCACTGACTGAAGGGGACGTGTGAGATTTCCAAAACCATACTGATAGAAAATAAAAAGATAATTACTTCCATATAGCAGCAGAACCAAAAATCCCGTGATCCCTGCCATCACTCCCAGTTTTGCACCAATGACCTCTGCCCTGCCACGGCTGGCAGATCTCAATAATGGATACAATTTATTCTTTTTCTCATCAAGGATCAGGAAATAAACTGCTGCCATCAACAGAATCGTCATGCACAGATCAGTAAAATCTGCCTTTGTTGCCTCTATAACACCATCCGACAGATCAAAGGAAAGCTTCGTGCCTTTCAGTTTCTCATAAGCCGCAGGAGTCACTTTTGCGTTTCTCCAGGCAAAGGTTCCTTCATCCGAGAAAATAGAACCTGACATTTTTGCACTTCTCTCTTTGATCTCCTCCAGATATTCGTCATATTTTTCTGTCTGGATCCATTCTCTCGAAAGCTTTTTAAATAATTCTTCTTCCATATACTGGTTGCCTGTATAGTGGGCATTTTTCTTCGCTTTCTGCTCTTCCAGCCATTGTCCTTTCGCTCCTTCCGGCTGCTCCTGAAAATCTATATAAAGCTGCCGGACAGAGGATGCCGGAAATTCCATCCGGATCTGCTCCGAAAGATTCCATAGATTAAATAACAAAAATACTGCACATAAAAACCAAAAATAACGAAAAGAGAAAAACTTCTCCCATTCATATTTCAGATGCCGCATCCGCATCCCCTCCTCCCGCAACATCTCCTTTACCTTTTAATACTGAATCATTTGCTGCCGGTCATATTGCCGTCTTCATCCACCGGATTCTTGATTCCTGTATTCTTTTTCGAGCATCCGGTTCCTGTGATCAGCATTGCAACGATACTGCCTGTTAAAACGAAAACTTTTCCCCATTTCTTCATCTCTAACACCTCTTTGTTTAATATCACCAACCAGTTACTGTCCGTTTATCGGATTTCCATTTTCGTCAACCAGTTCACCCATAGCTGTCATACGTGGATTTATCACATTTTTTATGACACTTTTCTCATTGACTAAATCCTCCCACTCCGTGTATGCCTGCCAGTCGACATTGTCCTGAAAACCATTGGATTCAAAATCCTTTAAATACCAAAAGTACATTCCTTTCTCTGTTGCACATATCACATCATAGAAATGAGTCCCTGCAACCGGAAGTTGTTGTGGCATCGACAGTTCCTGTATTTTTCCATTATGATCCAGTAAGAACATCTTCTCTTCTCGCTCCTCAGTCCATGTTCTGACCCAGTACACGATTCCTTCCTGACATTTTCCACACAGGTCTGATCCAACAATATCCCCTCCGGCATTCTCCAGAATTTTCTCATTTTCAAGGCAAAGCTTATTTTTTCTACTGTCAATATCATATTGATAAAGATTTCTTTCTCCGCCCTCAACACTCAGATAATAAAAGCTGTTTTCATTTTCTTCAGGTAAAATCCGCTCATATCCACTTTGAAATAATTCAATCTGTTCCGATTCACATGACTCATAATCCAGCTTGTAAAATAAAGTTTCATCATCCTTGATCAAAGAATAAATCTGATATTCTTCCGTTCCTCCAAGTAATTGAAATCCCAAAGCGTCTTTACATTCTACAGAATCTAACTGCGTTGCCTCAAAAGTATCTAAATTTAGTTTTTTCAATACTGAAATCCACTTCATATTTTCCTGGTCATCCACTTCAGGCATTGTTGCTACATAAAAAAATGAATCTTTCGCAATTACGCCTTCATTAATGAACATATTAGAACTTTCCAGTTTTTTCTTCACCTTCCGGTTGCTCCCGTCTATATCAGAACTGTAGATTTCTTCATTTCCTTTTGAATCTTCACTGATTCCGAGCAGCTTCCCCTTATATGGAAACACTCTTGCCCCGTCAATCGCTGCATCACATTCTGTATCAGCATCTTCCGCTTTTGAAAGATGCCTGCAGTCCGGTTTATTGCAGACCGGAATTGCATCCTGCGTTGTGAAATCTACATAATAGAGGATTCCACTTGCATTTGTAAAATAGCCTGTCCTGGTTATTGTATTCCCGCCATATATTTCCATATAATCCGACCCGATTGCTGCTCTTTTTTCCTGAGGGATACGCCCCGCACACCCACATACAGCTAACACGATCATTCCTGCAAGGATTCTCGATCCGAACTGCCTTTTTCCCCATTTCTTCATCTCCAGCACCCCTTTTCTTTTAATTTATCAAGTATGACTTAAGAGAGCCTTTGGAGAAAATGAAAGAATTTCTAAAGAAGATTTCCTGCGGATGAAATATGCGGACTATGTACTACTTTTATTTTTCCCTCTTTATCGAACAGCTCCGACCAGCTAATATACGCATACCAGGTAATAAGATCTCCCTTTGTATCTGATTTTTCATTGTTCGCCTGATAAGAAAAGAAAAAGCCTTCCTCTGTGGTACTTCTAATTCCGCTCAGCCACGCTGCTTCTTCCGGCAGCCGCTCACTAAGCCCTGTTCTCAGAATTTCCGTCCCCTTCTTTACATACAGTTCATTTTCGGGTAATATCCTGAATAAAACCGTTCCCTCATGCTCTCCTTCTATCACAAGTTCTATCTCCGTAGCCGCAGTAATTTTTTTCAATTCTCCCGCTCCCACAACAGAACTTATTTTTTCTGCCTCAGTCTCATATTTATAAATCTCTTTTCCATCATTTCCTACATAGTAAAGAGACTTTCCATCATCTGACATTTTTATTTTGGAATAACTTCCTGTATTCAATAGTATCGAAAACGACTCTTCGTTCTGATAATCAAATCTGTAATACTCTGCACCACGGTCTTTTATTACCGCATAAAACTGATACTCCTCATTCCCTCCCAACAGGCAAAAACTTCGTGCATCCTTTATTTCTAAAATTAGTTTTTGATCCATGGTATCTAAATCCAGTGAACATAACTTCCAGACAGGTGTCTCAGCCGCTTCTCCTGATCCGGTTATCTCTCCTGTTGCATCATTCATCACCGTACTGACATAATACAGCTTATTTTTTCTCACAACTGCATCCGTCAAGAGTGATCCAGTATCAAAAGTTCCTCCACTTTTGGGATTGCTCCCATCTAAGTCTGACAGAACCAGTTCACTCTTCCCATTTCCTGCTGTCCTGATACGATAAAGTTTCTCCTTATATGGAAAAATTCTTACCCCATCACAAACTGCATTGCACTGTGTATCTTCGTCTTCATATACTGACAAATGACGACAATCCGGTTTATTACAGATGGGGGTACAAATCTGATTTTTGTAATCTGTAAAATATGCAATTCCTTCCATTACCTGAAAATCTCCTTTTTTTGTTACAGCAGGATGCGTTCCAAATAATTCCATATACCCGGATTCAAATTGATCTTTCACAGCAGAATTTTTTTCTTTCCCACATCCGCTCAAAAGCACAAAAATAATTCCAGTTAATAAAAATAACTTTCTTTTCATTTTGTCACCTCCGTCCGGTATATAAAGTCTCTTTTACTTTGTATTATATTTGGATTTCCCCTCTCATTTCCGAAAATGTAACAAATACCCCCTTTTTATGTAATAATTCACACAAAAAGAGGGTATTATTTTCAATTTTATACCATATTCAATCTATTTTTATATCAATACACTTCTATATCATTTCACTTTTTTCCCACAGATTTACCGTAACTTTAAATAAACCTGACTTCATCTGATATTCCCAAAAACCATCATATTTTTTTACAATCTGTGCAATACTTCCCATTCCAAATCCATGATTGGTCTTATCTTTCTTCTTTGTCTGAAGTGTCTCTGTATCTTCATTGCATGGGTTTTCGCAGTGTATCACTACTCCGCTATTCTGATATTCTATCAGAAGCCGGATCTTTTTTTCTCCCTGAAACTCCTGGCATGCCTCGATTGCATTATCCAGTAAGTTTCCCAGCAGTACACCTAAATCTGTTCCCTGAATTTTTAGCTGTTCCGGTATGTGAATATTAAACTCATACTCTGTCTGAGCCATTTCCATCTTCTGTAACTTCAGATTCAGGATTCCATTTACAACTGCATTTGCAGTAAAAATTTTCTGTTCTGCCGCAGTCATCTGCTGAAGAAGTATCTCAATCTCCTTTTTTCCTTCTTCCATTTCTCCATTTTCAAGATAACCATAAATGCCCGACAATTCATTTTTTATATCATGCCTGATTCTTCGGATTTCTTGCTGATGTTGTTCTAATTCCCTGTAATGGGCTGATTCGTATTCCAGTTCTTTTAACTGATTCCGGATCATTTCCTCTTCCCTGAAATAAACTTCCTGCCTGCGGAAAAGCACATATAATACAACATTGATAATCAAAATAAACAGGATCAGCATCACTTCCATCCACACATTGATCTGCTCTCTTGCAAACTGATCCTCTGTCACAATTACAAGCAGAACCGCACTAAGTGACGGGATGACCAGCAGTTGCCCCTGTATATCCCTTTTCTCTGTATTTCTCTTTTTTCTTGACAGCAGATAGAAGAAAATTGTTGCAATAACCCGGATTTCTCTGGAATATCTCTTTCCCAGCAGGATCACTGCCTCCTCCTGATTTCCCATATCACTGATCCGGATATCATATGCTCTTGACAGTCCCACAGCCACAACACCTTCAGCTAAAAATGCAAAGACTAAATAGAGCAGTCCAGCCAGAATTTTCCTCTTCACCCCACCCTCAAAAAAGGATAAAAGAATGAACAGTTCTATCACTGCAATCAATATATTTATATTCGCATCCTGAAAGTAATGATTTCCGATTGTTCCAACTTCCGAAACTCCAATCAGAACCAACCAGTCCAGCACCTTTCCAAACCTTACTTTTCTTTTTAAAAAGCACGATACGAATAAATAGGTCTGTATCACCTCAATTATTGGTATTATCATATCATTCCCACTCTCATCTTCGCATTTCCAGGCAATAATTCTGAAATGCCCTGTTAAACTGATCTTTATATTTCCTTGTCACCGGAATTTCTTTTCCTGACTCCATCGTGATCGTATCTTTCCGCACACTTCGTATTTTCTCAAGGTTAATGATAAAAGAAGCATGAACTCTCACAAGCAGACTGCCTTTAAATTCGTGTTCCAGGTCATTGAGCCGCACATAAAATTCACCGCTGCCTCGCCTGCTGCAGATCCGCACTTTTCTTTTTTCACTTTCTATGTACTCAATCTCCTCGTGATAAAAGATCTCCACTCCTGACTGATTTTTTAAAGCAATCCGGTTTCTTTTTTTTGACAGATACCGGAAAGAACGCAATAATGCCTGTCTTACTTCCACCTCATCCAATGGTTTCACCAAATAATCCAGTGCCGATACCTGAAATGCCTTACGGATCATTTCTTTATAATTTGTTGCAAAAAGGATCACTGCATGGTCGTCTTTCTCCCTGATCTTTTCCGCCAGTTCCATTCCCGTCATCTGACCAAGCTGAATATCCAGCAGATAAAGATCATAAAAAGGATTTCCTTTTTCCAGTAATTCTTCTGCCGATGAAAATACTTCGCAACTCCCATTGATCCCGGCTTCTTCCATGCACTCACATACCTGCTTTTCTAAAAAAAGCTGAAGTGCCTCTTCATCTTCACAGACCGCTGCCTTCAACTTTCCACTCCCCCATCCCTTATAAACTCGTTCTAAATAATTGACCCTCACCAGGCTCAGCTTTCAACCGTCGGACGTTACCGCCCGTCTGCACTCTTCAATCCAGATAATCGATCTTCACCAGTGTCAGCCCCTGCGGCGGCACGGTCATTCCCGCTGCCTGCCGGTCTTTTGCCTCCAGCATCGCCGGGATCTCTTCCGGATCGATCAGTCCTCTTCCGACTCCGATCAGTGTTCCGGCAAGGATACGCACCATATTGTAAAGGAATCCGTTTCCTCTGACCCGGAATGTGAGCACATTTTCTTCCCGGATCACTTCCAGCCGGTATATGGTGCGGACTGTATCTTCTATATGCGTATGCACATTACAGAAGCTTTTAAAGTCATGCTCCCCTTCCAGATATCCCGCTGCCTTTCTCATTTTCTCCAAATCCAGCGGAAAAGAGACGAAATAAGTATCTCTTCTCCTCATCGGATCGGGGAGTTTTTGGTTCAGTACCCGGTATTCATAGGTCTTTTCTGTATTGCAGTGTCTTGGATGCCAGTCTGCCGCCACCTCGCAGGAATCAACTACTACGATATCTTCCGGGAGCAACGCATTCACAGCATAAAGAAACCGTTCCGGTGGAATGGAAGATTCTGTATCAAATACTGCCACATTTCCTCTCGCGTGAACTCCTGCATCCGTCCGGCTCGCCCCGATCACCTTTACTGTCTGCCCGGTCAGCTGAGTCAGTACCGTATTCAGTTCTCCTTCTATCGTTGCCACATTATTTTGGACCTGCCAGCCACAGTAATCGGTTCCGTCATAGGCAACTGTCAGTCTGATTCGTTTCATTCTTTTCCTGTCCTCTTTTTCTATTATCTGATTATCAAAAAATCCATATCTTAAATGGAATATATCTTCCTGCACCTACAATCGCCACTAAATACAGCAGTGTGATCAGATAAGCAACTCTGTCGTTTCTATGATACTGCAATGGTTTCATCTTTGTTCTTCCATCCCCGCCATGGTAACATCTTGCTTCCATTGCCATTGCAAGATCATTCGCCCGTCGGAATGCAGATACGAACAGTGGCACAAGGATCGGGATCATTGCCTTTGCCCTTTGCAGGATATTTCCCGATTCAAAATCTGCCCCTCTTGCGATCTGTGCTTTCATGATCTTATCCGTCTCTTCCAAAAGGATTGGAATAAAGCGGAGAGCGATCGACATCATCATTGCGATCTCATGTACCGGAACATGAACCCGGTTCAGCGGATGAAGCAGCTTTTCGATTCCGTCTGTCAGGCTGTTCGGAGTGGTCGTAAATGTCATGATGGAAGATCCCATCACCAGAAAGATCAGTCTCACCGTCATAAAAACGCATGTCCGCAGACCGCCCTCCGTGATCGTAAGGATTCCATAATGAAAGAGGATATTTCCACTCCTCGTAAGGAACAGGTTCATCAGCACCGTAAAAAGCAGCAGGATCACGATGGGTTTCAGTCCTCTGACAATAAATTTTACCGGTACTTTTGAAAGCCGGATCACCATTGCAAGAAATGCAAATGCAACTACATATCCTAAAATACTGTTCTGTAAAAATAAGGAAACCAGAAATGCCAGCGTGCAGACGATCTTCACCCGTGGATCTAACCTATGTACCTGACTCTGTGCCGGATAATATTGTCCTATTGTAATGTCACGGATCATGCCTGCACCTCTCTTTCTGCCTCTGGGGTCTGCTTCAGGCATTTCATGATCTCATCTGCGGCTTCTTCTACCGTTGCCGCATCTGCTGACACTTCAAATCCCTTTTCTTTCAGATCATGCATCACGTAAGTTACCTGTGGTGCAGCAAGACCGACTGCCTCAAGTTCTTTATAATGCCGGAAGACTTCCTGCGGTGTTCCGTCCAGCATTTTTTCCCCCTGGTTCATCACGATCAGACGGTCTACATATTTTGCCACATCTTCCATGCTGTGGGATACCAGAACTACTGTCATCCCGGTCTTTTCGTGAAGCTGTGCCACCTGATCCAGAATCTCGTCCCTTCCCTTCGGGTCAAGTCCCGCAGTTGGCTCATCCAGTACAAGTACCTTTGGATGCATGGCAAGAATCCCTGCGATCGCCACACGCCTTTTCTGCCCTCCTGAGAGTTCAAATGGAGACTGATGATAATATTTCTCCGGGAATCCGACTAACTGCAATGCCTCTTTTGCCTGTGCCTCACATTCTTCTTTTGAAAGCCCCTGATTCTTCGGACCAAAGCAGACATCACTTAATACATCCACTTCAAATAACTGATATTCAGGATACTGGAACACCAGTCCGACCTGCGTGCGGAGCTGCTTCATATCGTATCCTTCTTCATAAATATTTTTTCCTTCATAGAGCAGCCTTCCTGAGGTTGCTTTCATCAATCCGTTCAGATGCTGGATCAGAGTGGATTTTCCTGAACCGGTATGTCCAATAATCCCGACAAACTGTCCCTGTGGAATCTCAAGACTGACATCTTTCAATGCGTGCTTCTCGTAAGCGGTTCCCGGATTGTATACATAACTGAGATGTTCTAACGTAATCGACATAATGCTTCTACCAGTTCTTCCCTTCTTAAAATTCCTTTTGGCAGATCCACTCCACGGTGGATCAGCTCATCTGCCAGCATCGTAACCTGTGGTACATCCATCCGGTATTTTTTCAGTTCATCAACCCGGCTGAAAATTTCCCGTGGTGTGCCATGCATAACGATCCGACCATCATCCATGACAAAGACCTGATCTGCATCCACCACTTCTTCCATATAATGAGTGATCAGGATCACAGTCACATTTTTTTCTCTCCGAAGCTTTTCCACTGCAGAGATTACTTCTTTTCTTCCATTTGGATCCAGCATGGCAGTCGGCTCATCCAGTACAATGCATTTTGGCTCCATTGCGATCACTCCTGCGATCGCCACTCTCTGCTTCTGACCGCCCGAAAGCTTATTGGGAGAATCTTTTCTCCGATCCAGCATCCCGACAGCACGCAGACTGTCCTCTACTCTTTTCCATATCTCTTTTGTCGGAACTCCGAGATTTTCCGGTCCGAATCCGACATCCTCTTCTACCACCGTTCCGATGATCTGATTGTCCGGATTCTGAAAGACCATTCCGGCACTCTGCCGGATCTCCCACAGTTTCTCCATATCCTTCGTATCTTTTCCGTCCACCCACATTGTCCCGTCTGTCGGAACAAGAATTGCATTCATATGCTTTGCCAGTGTGGATTTTCCTGAACCATTATGCCCCAGCACTGCCACAAAAGACCCCTGCGGAATGTCGATGTCCACTCCGTCAATGGCTCTGCGGCTTCCGATCACATTGCCGTCTTCGTCTCGTTTATCATATTCAAATACAAGCTTTTCAGCACGTATCATGCCCATGGTATACCGCCTCTCCTGAATCGTATTTCATCAAGTTTCTAATTTCTTTTATCCAATTTCTTTTATCCAACGGATTTTATTGTACGGTATGACACGGGAATTTGCAAGCTAGGAATGACGAAAGCCTTCTCCGGATATTCCCATTTCTTCAGGGATGCTTAAACCCTTCCCCGAATACTTCACTCGTCTCGGTGAACATCAGAAATGCGGTCTCATCCGTCTTTCTCACTGCCTCCTGAACCGTATATGCTTCTGATTTGGAGCAGGCACACAGCAATACACTTTTCTGTTGTCCGGTATACCCTCCGATGGCTTCTATAAGTGTCACACCACGGTCTGCATTTTCCCGGATCACTTTTGCCATCTTTTTCCCGTCAGACGTAATAATGATCGCAAGTGTTCCTGCCCCGATCCCGTAAAGAACTTTATCGATCACCACCACCGAGGCAAAGGTAGCGATCAGTCCGTACAGCACTGCATCCACATCCCCGAATACCGGCCAGCCAAGAAGAATGACTGCAAGATCGATCATCAAGGTGATTTTCCCAAGCGAAAACGACGGATGCTTCTTTTTTATTGCCATAGTCAGAAAATCGATTCCTCCAGAGGACGAACCCCGCAGGTAGAACAACACCATTCCTCCGCCCAGCAAGACTCCTGAATAAACTGCTGCCAGCAGACGCTGTCCGCGGTACAGCGGAAAAAAGGGAAATACAATATCCAGGAAAAATGTTGAAATAAGCATGGTCACCGCTGTCTTCAGAAGGAATTTTTTTCCTACTGCTTTATAGCTGATCAGGACTAACGGAACATTTAAAACCAGGGTCATGATCCCCACCGGCAGTCCCCACAGATGATTCAGAATCAGGGCAAGTCCTGATACACCGCCCGGTGCAAATCCTGCTGCCCCGGCAAAGGTATCAATCCCTGCCGCATACAAAATACTTCCTGCTATATTATATAAGAAATCATACAGATGCGATTTTTTCATAATAAAAGAGCATACCTTTCCTTTTTATCGTACTCAGTATGCTCCGTTTAAGCTCGAATTATTCTTTATACAGATTCATAGATGTCGGGGTCAAAAGCCCCCGACTTTGCCATCTGTACAAATCTGCTTTTTAAGAAGATTTATTTGTCTTTTACTGGATTTTCAATACTTACCTTGTGGTCATACCACACACCTTTTGTTCCGATCAGAGCCAGATCAAACTCCTGATCGATCACTGTAACCGGAATATCAAATCCATAAACCTCTTCCGTAGTTCCATCGGAATAGGTCACCGTATCTACGGTCGGCTGCAGAAGCTCTGCTCCATCCTTCTGGGCATCCTCTGCCTTACCAGGGAACAGATTGACAATATTCTTTGAATGAAGGGTGACATGAAAGACCATCTTTCCGTCTTTCACAGTCAAAGTTCCTTTTCCATCCTTTGTCTCATTTGCATGAAACATCGAACTGTCTGTATGAAATTCCGCAGTATATACACCATCTTCCAGTCCTGCATCTTCTGCTGCATTTTTCTTTTCCGAAGATTCTTCTGCCGTTCCTTCCTCTTTTGAAGAATCCTGTTCTGTCTGTACTTTCTTAGTATCTTTCGTATCTGCCTTACCGCCACATCCTGCAAGCATTGAGGCAGTCATCATAACAGAAAGTGTCACTGCCAACAGTCTTTTTCTCATGAAAAATAATCTCCTATTCTGCATCCATTGCTGCTTTTGTATGAGCTACATAAAGCTGCTGGATCTCTTTAATCTCACCTAAACCGGCAATCTGAGTCTCAATGTTGTCAAATGCGTCTGCCGCTTCAAACTGGCTCTTCCAGGAATCATCATCATCGCCTGCCATATCATTATTGGCATGATCTCCTGCTACAACCATCAGCGGACGAAGTACAACATTTTTGTATCCTGCTGCTTTGATCTTTTCAATCACTGACTCACAGGAAGTCTCTTCCGGTTCACCTTCTACTGTTCCGATAAATACATTCTCATATCCAAGCTGTTCCATCTGCGTCTGCATCTGGGAATAGCTGATCTTTGCTGTATGGGATGTTCCATGTCCCATAAATACAAATGCTGTTCCTGCTTCTTTTGCAGCATCCAGGCTTTCATACTCGGTTACTTTTACTGCCTCTGCTGTGATCGCTTTTGCTACGGCTTCCTTATCTGCATTGATCACAGTTGCATCGGAACCAACTTCTCCAAGCAGTGGCTCTGCAATTTTTACTGACTCGAACTTATCTTTATAATTTTCCACTGCTTCTGTCAGCTCATCATATTCTGCACCATGCATCAGATGCGTCGGCTGCACGATCAGATTCTTGACACCGTTCTTTACAGCTCTTTCTAAAGCCTGATCCATATTATCAATCTTTTCTCCGTCACGTGCCTGAACATGGTTGATGATGATCTGAGCCGTAAATGCCCTTCTTACAGACCACTCAGGATAAGCTGCCTGAAGTGCCTTTTCAATTCCACCAATATCCTCTGCACGGCTGTTATTAAAGGAAGTTCCGAAACTTACAACTAAAAGTTCATTTTCCCCAATCTCATCCTCATTCAGTGGATCATCTTTTGATGCGTCTCCTGTATCTCTTCCGAAATAATCCGGGTCTGCATTTTCACCTTCTACTAACTCTTTCTGTGCATCTGTCAATGCATCCCATGCCTTCTTTGCAGCTTCGCACTGCTCATCTGTCTTGTCTGTCCTCTCCTGTACATAAATATCATCAATCAGCTTTGCCACTTTATCTGCCGCCTCCTGATCTTTTTCTTTGGTTGACTGTTCAGATTTGGTTGAATTGTCGTCACTGTTCTTTCCACCACATCCGCTTAACATGGATATTCCAAGTGCAGTTACCAGAAATGCTGTCAATAATTTTTTCTTCATCTTTCCCTCCCTGATCTTTGATCAATGCTTTTTGGAACAGAATGATTCAGATATACAGATATACACGCCGACTCTGGCTTTTGTCTGCATAAATAAGTAAATAAAACCCCCGTTAAAACCGAGGGTTCACATAATATCTTCTTTACACGAATAAACTGTCTTTTTTATAAAAAACAGTCTGTCCTATTCTTTCGTACCGCCAGTTCCTCGTGACCTGAACTCTTCGTTCCTGTACTGCGAAAGGCAGGTCTCCCGGCTGATCGTTCAGACGCATCCAGCTCACCTTCCCGGTCTCCCAGTGGTCTTATGGCTGTTGCTCACGAAATACGGTGACGAGTTCGTACAGGATTCGCACCTGTTTCCCTTTTCACCAGTCCTGACATTTTGTCCGACTGACACCTTACGCATCTTTCATTTAATTGTAACGGGGATATTCTAACACCTTTCCTGAAGATCTGTCAAGAAATATCCCTCTTACCTTTTTGCTCCTCCAAAGTCCTGCGTAATCTTTCAGTCTCTTCCTCCGCTGCTTTTGCACGCTTTTCCGCTTCTTCAATTTCTTCTTTTGCCTTCCTTTTCACCTCATCAACTTCCTTTTTCGCTTTCCGCTTCGTCTCGTTCAGTTCTTCTTCCATCTCATCGATCATCAGCTTTACTGTATTTCGATCCATAATTTCCAGTTCTTTTGAAAACATCTCCATCATCCCTTCCATATTCAGGCACAGAGTGTAGATTTCTTCATAAATTTTCTGAAATTCAGGATTCCTGTCCAGCAGTTTCATAATCATATCCGGATCATCCTGACTTAGAAATACCAACCACTCTTCCAATTTATTCTCTATCTTTTTATCTTTATTGTGGATGATGTTATTAAAAATGTCAAGACATACAAACGTGTACTCCTGTAATAGATTGATCTCCATAGGCAATTCCTTTCTACTGATGATTTTTTTCTGACTGTTCTCTGCAGATTTTCATTTTGACCATTTATTTTAATTACATTGAATCGATGCTTTGAATAAAAGCAGTTGACCTTGTTCTGAATTCAGATGCTCCATGAATCGGAGTAATTACAGAATACATGACAAATACTGGAATTGCAATTTGTATTTTGTTCATAACTCATCTTTTTTGTCGATAAAATTGTGGATAATTTTTTTTGGGGGGGAGGATAACAAAAGAGTCCGGACATACATTTTCTGTATATCCAGACTCTTTTCTTTTTAACAAAGCTTTTCACAGCTCAGTTCATTTTCATCCTGTCTGCATTTCTTAGGCTCTGCGTTTCTTTTTAAATGCAATTACGATCACTGCACCTGCTGCAAGCAATGTCATTCCGAAGAATGGAATTACATTGGCTGCATCTCCGGTCTTCACTGTGGTAGTCTTAACGGCATCTGCCTTCTTATCAGAATCATTCTTATTTAAGTCATTCTTATTTGAATCATCTTTCTTTGAATCATTCTTCTTATCATCGTCAGCTGCCGGTTTCTTTTTCAGACCATCCAGTGCCTTCTCGATTGCTGCTGCCATTGCGTCAACTTTATCCTGTTCGGATTCTTTCAGACCCTTTTCTACCGCTGCGACTGCATCATCCAAAGCTTTCAGACTTTCTTCTGTATACTTACTTCTGTCAATCTTCTGTACTTTTTCCATTGCTGCATTCACTGCTGTATAGTCTGCATCTTTTTCCGGTTCAACTACCGGGCTTTCTACCAGTTCGCTTAATGCTTTCTCAATCGCTGCTGCCATTGCATCAACTCTGCTCTGTTCGGATTCTTTCAGACCCTTTTCTACTGCTGCGACTGCATCATCCAAAGCCTTCAGACTTTCTTCTGTATACTTACTTCTGTCAATCTTATCTGCTTTTGCAATTGCTGCATTCACTGCTGTATAGTCTGCATCCTCTTCTACAGCCGGTTTTTCAACCAGTGCTGCATACGCATTATTGATTGCTGCTGCCATTGCATCGACTCTGCTCTGCTCGGATTTCTTCAGTCCTTCTACTACCGCTGCAACTGCATCATCCAGTGCTTTCAGACTCTCATCTGTATATTTGCTTCTGTCTACTCCTGCAGCTTTTTCTTTTGCTGCATTTACTGCTGTATAATCTGCATCTTCTTCTACAACCGGTCCGTCATTTTTTACCAGTGCTGCTACGGCTGCCTCAAGAGCTGCCTTTGCATTGGCTACTTCAGACCAGGACTTATTCGGCTGATTTCCTGCATTGATCGCTGCATCAAGTTCTGCGATCAGTGCTTCAGATGCTGTGATCTGCTCATTCAGAGCTGCTACAGATTCTGCTGTATAAATATCCTTTGCCGCCTCTGTCTTTGCTTCTTTTAATATCTTCCGGTATTCTGTCAGATCATATGGGTCTGAATCTGTTGCACTTCCATTTACCTGGATCTCTACGATATGGTTCTCATGTCCGCTTGTAGTATTACTTCCAACTTTACCCATTGCGTACAGACGTACATATCTTCCTGTCACAGCTTCTCCGCTGTATAATGCTTTTCCTGCTGAAGTTTCTGCATATAATGTATCTGTCGGATCCACACCTAAATTATATACATCAGAATCTCCACTGTAATAGAGAACTGTCTTCTTCGCAAAATCTGCTGTATCAGATACTACCAGTGCGGTTGCCTTATAAGTTCTTCCATCAGACCAGTAACGCCATAAGTTTACATTGTTGATCTTGCACTGCTGTCCAAGATCGATCGTAATATAAGAACCTTTATCTTTTCCATCTTTTCCATAGATTGCATATTTATCAGAATTATTGTAAACACCATCTACTGCATTGGAAAGCGGACTTCTTGTATTGGTCATATCTGTTGTCTCATCAGGGTCTACCCATGCAGATGTTACATTTTTCTGATATGCCAGATTCTCTACTACTTTTGGCACAAGTGTTGCATAACCTGCTGTCAGTGCCTCTTTTGCTGCCTGGATCGCTGAAGCATCTCCACCTGAGATGGCACTCGTTGTATTGGAAAGAAGCGTATCCATATTGGCTGCTGTCCAGGACTCAGTTGTCCAGTTATCTTTTTCTGCTGTGATCTTCTTCACAGTCTCTGCCAGTCCTGATGTCGGAACTTCATCGTAGCCAAGACTTCTGTCATAAACTGCTACATTTGTCACAGCTCCGTTTACACCGTTACCAACGATCTTTGCTGCCGGAACTGCGAACTCTTTGTTCTCTGCATTATATACAGACGCACTTATCTGTCCGTCTACATAAATACGAACCAGTCCGTTATTTTCTTTTACACCAACGATCATAGATTCTGTTGCATCGGAAATAACTGTATCAGCTGTTGCTGTCACACCGTTTACCGTGAAATACGGATGTCCTTCCGCATTAATTCCGAGTTCATAAGCATCTCCCTGCTTTACAAGGACAACGCTTCTGTCTGCTGTCTGAACCTGTGCTGCTACTGTGAATCCGTTGGTTCCTTCTACGCTGCGGTCTTTTCCACTAATCTCGCTGTTGCTTCCCTCTACAGTTTCTTTCTCTGCAATCTTATTCTCTGCATAGTATGGAGCTGAGATCTTTCCTGTGATCTGATTTCCGGCTGCATCTGCTCCACTCTCTGCGGATACTTCTACAACATCGCCATCATTCAGTGCTGTAGCAAATGTCAGTTTAAATGTACGCAGGTCTGCATACTCTGAAACTGTCACATTATCAACTACTTTGTCATTTACTTTTACTTTCAGGCCTGCATTTCCTTTGATCTTTTCACTTAACTGCACCTGAAGCTCTGTTCCTGAAACACTTGTCAGGCTCTTGAATGTCGGTGCAGTTGTATCTGCATTCTGGCTCAGAGACCATACCTGTACTTCACCCGGCTGAAGTGTAACGGATACTTCTTCACCCTTTGTATAAGTATCTTTTGCTGTCGCAATCGTTCCATTCGGAGAATAAGTATGTACTGTACTCATGTGGTAAGTACCGGCTTTTGTAACTCCGATTGCATCATTCAGTGTAAATGTGATCGTCTTCTCTGTTGCAGACGGGTTTCTCATGGAAATGATTCCTGCATTTCCATCGAAGCATGCAAATCCATATGGATTCTGTACTTCACCGCTGCTCATTCCACCATTTCTGTAAGTGCTGAGTCTTGTTGCACTGGATGGATGGCTACCGATCATCTTCGCATTCTTCAGCTTGGAGAAATTTTCTTCCTCCCACTCAAGGAACTCTGCATTTACAAGATATTTATCCTTGTCCAGCAGTGAATCAGAGTAATAAAGCTCCCAGAATGCAGTTCCTCTTGTTCCCATCATATACAGGTAATTCTTGAACTGTTCTGCTGTCATGGAGTCAGCTACGATTCCTGTTCCTTCACTTCCGTAGATCGGATCGTGGTTATAAAGATTTGCCAATGGGAACTGAAACTGGTGTACCTGAACAAACTCATAGTAGTTCGCATCACGGTAAGTCAGCATATTGTCCATCTTATTATTCAGTGTACCATTACTGATCTCTCCACGGTCTCCTGCACACTGTAACCATACAGAGTTTGCCCACTGTAAGAACCATGGACTTGGGTTCACATAACAGGTCAGGGAGATCCACAAGTTCTTAATATTATAATCTTTCTCAGCCTGACGGACATTCTCCATCAGCACGATCCATTTCTCCCAAAGGTCTGTCACATGGTACATCTGATTCTGTCCACCATACATATGGCGGTGTTCCTCACTGTATCCTACAATGCCTTCTCCTGACGGGAATGCATTATACTGTGCAACATCTGCAAATCCATCCCACTTCCAGTAGTTTACTCCATAGTCGTGCATCCAGTTGATCGCCATTTCTTCAAACTTCTGAACATAAGTTGCATCTGCAACATCAATGGAACCACCGGACTTACTTCCTGTTCCGCTCTTTGTCAGGATATCTGCCAGAGAACCGAAGAAGTTGTATCCTCCTCTTGGTCCAATCCATACACCGAAATCAGATCCCAGTTTATTTACCAGGGAACTGGATGTCGTCAGTCCATTCGGGAACTTGGAGTTAAACTCCCAGAATCCTGTTGTATTCAGGGTCGTTCCTGAACGTACGGAATCTACAACTGATGTATTATTGTAGTTGTTCCATCCATCATCCACTACATAGGAATCCATCGGGCGAACTCCGGTCTGTGTCAGTTCCTTCTCGATTTCAATGAATGAGGAAAGGATATTATCATCATCAATTCTCATCATGTTGTCGAACCAGGAGTTGTACTGCAGACGGAAATCTGACGGAGTTGCAATACTGTCGATATAATCATAAAAATCACTTTGGATGACTCCCTGATCACTTCCGTCACTATGGCTTGCACCAACAACGGTCTGCCAGGAAATATACTTTCCATCCTCAGTCAGCTGTCCGTCTCTCTCAAAATCTGTAAAATTCTTTCCTGTATAGTAGCGTACATGTCCCAAACCTGATTCAATCTGTGTATCAGTTTCCGGGAATTCTGATCCCACAAACATTCCATCAATATAGATCGGCTGTCCGAGATTTGCCTTATATTCGCTCATCTCTACAACACCGCCGACTCCCTTCGGAACAGTCCATGTCTTATCGCTGTCTGTGACTGTCAGATGCTCGCCATCGATATAATCCATGCGGACATCCTTATCTTCACTGTCAATCTCCAGGAACTTACGCATGAAATGATCCCCATCATACATGACAATCTTTTCTGTAATATTGGCTTCGCCTGTTCCCATCTGAACCGGATCAAATTCAAAAGTAATCATCTTACCGGTCTTATTGACATCATTGATCACTGCTGTTGTATCATCAATCGAAGTCGATTTCAGTGTCAGTTCACTGGATTTGATTTCTTTTCCGGCAATCTGTGTACCTTTGTCAAGAACAGTTGTTCCGGCTGTATCCTGCACATCCAGTTCTCCGACATTCATAAACTTATTCCGGTTTGCATCCTGCCAGTGGTAGGACTCAATACCAACCAGTTTGATCTTGGATGTCGTCACTGTTTCATCCAGCTCGATCGCATCCGGCTTTGTATTTGCATCGGTTGTCAGTGAAATTTCTGCATTTCCACCAACCGTTGCATCCTGCCATGCACTGCCATCCCAGTACTGGATCTTCAGTTTGGTCAGACGTCCGGTACAGTTATACTTCGCACTATTATCATAACGCGGTGTATAAACCACTTTTTTTACTTCTTTTTCTGATCCAAAATTTACTACCAGTTTCATATCATCCGAATTAGAACACCAGAAATTGCCTGTTGTATCGGTAATCCCGTCTAATATCTGACTGCTATTTCCCTCACTGGTCGTATATTCTTCCAATGAAACTGCCCCGTTACTTGTCTCATCCAGCGTCTTAATCACAAATTCTTCTGAATTTTCTCCCGGTGTGAACACTGAATTTCCAAGCAGGTTCTCAATTTTTGTCGTGGAAAGCCTGTCATCAGAAATACTGAACTCACGGCTGAGCTTATCATTTCCAATGGTCACAATATTTCCACTCTTCGTAGCACTGACTGCATCCTGTGCGGCTTCTACTTCAGTCACTGCAAGCGGTGAAATCTGCACACAGCTTAATGCTGTCACAAGTGCAACCGCTTTTTTTAGTTTCCCTTTCATCATAGAAACTTATCTCCTTCCTCCCATTTTCGTGAGTATCTTATTTATATTAAGATACATCCTACTTTATTGTATCTCTTTTTTCCTCTCAAATCTTGTCACCCCCCCCACATTTTTTTGCTGTTTTTTGTCTGATTCGGAACTATTCGGATCTGTCTCGCATCCGTTTAGTGAAAGGGATTTGATTAGACTGGTATATTAATAAAGGTGCTTATGACCTGATATCCTATGCATCGGATTATCTGAGACAGGTCATAAACACCTTACTTTATTATTAGAAATGATGAAAAACTATTTTCAGTTATTATCCCAGCATTTCCCGGAGCATTTTGTTGACCATTCCCGGATTTGCCTTTCCTTTCATGGCTTTCATCGTCTGTCCGACCAATGCACCGAGTGCTTTTTCTTTTCCTCCTCTGTAATCAGCGACTGCCTGTGGATTGTCAGCAATGACTTTCTCCAGCGTCGTTCTGAGTGCATCTGCATCATTGACTGTCTTCAGTCCATGCTCTTCTACATATACATCCGGCTCAATATCATTCAGGAAGATCTGTTCAAATACTTCTTTTGCCACAGAACTATTTACTGTGCCCGCATCATTAAGCTCGATCAGCTTCGCCAGATTCACCGGTGAGAACTTCAGATCTTCTGCTTCCATGCTGTGTTCCTTCATCAGACGCATCGTCTCTACCATCAGCCAGTTGGATACTTTTTTCGGCTTATTGCAGATCGCAGTCGTCGCTTCAAAAAGATCTGCCATATGCTTGGATTCTGTAATGATCTCTGCATCATATTCCGGGATGTCAAATTCTTTTTTGTAACGCTCCAGCTTCTCTGTCCGAAGTTCCGGCTGCTGTGCCCTGATTTTTTCGATCCATTCGTCACTGATCACGATCGGAACAAGATCCGGTTCAGGGAAGTAACGGTAATCCTGTGCATCTTCTTTGGAACGCATTGCATAGGAATGTTCTTTATTATCATCCCATCTTCTTGTCTCCTGGGTCACTGCTTTTCCTTCTTCCAGCAGCTCGATCTGTCTCTGACGCTCTCCCTCAATTGCATGAGCGATTGCTTTAAAGGAGTTCAGGTTTTTCATTTCCGTTCTTGTACCAAATGTATCCGAACCAACTTCCCGAACAGAAAGGTTTACATCCGCACGCATAGATCCTTCCTGCAGCTTGCAGCCCGATGCTCCCAGATACTGTACGATCATACGGAGTTTCTCAAGATATGCGATCACTTCCTCAGCGGAGCGCATATCCGGCTCTGATACAATCTCTACCAGCGGAACTCCGCTTCGGTTATAATCAACCAGTGATGTATCATCCCATTCATCGTGAACGAGCTTTCCTGCATCTTCCTCCATATGCATTTCATGGATCCGCACTTTTTTCTTTCCGCTTCCGCTTTCAATCTCTACATATCCATCTCGTGCGATTGGAAGATAAAGCTGGGAAATCTGATAGTTCTGCGGATTATCAGGATAAAAATAGTTCTTGCGGTCAAATTTACATACCTGCGTGATCTTACAGTTTGTTGCAAGTCCGATCGCCATCGCATATTCTACAACCTGCTTATTCAATACCGGAAGCGACCCAGGCATACCGGTGCAGACCGGGCAGGTATGCGTATTCGGTGCCCCACCAAATTCGGTACTGCATCCACAGAAAATCTTTGTCTTTGTTGCCAGTTCGATATGAACTTCCAGTCCGATCACTGTCTCATACTGCTTTGCCATGATTACTGTACCTCCTTTTCCGCTGTCCGTCCGATCTGTGCAGGAACCTCATGCACTTTCTTTGTCGCACATTCATAAGTATATGCGGCACGGATCAGCGTCTTTTCGTCGAATACATTTCCTATGAGCTGCATTCCCACCGGCAGCCCTTTGCTGTCTTTTCCTACCGGCACACTCATGCCCGGAAGTCCGGCAAGATTGACAGAGATCGTATAAATATCTCCCAAATACATTTTCATCGGGTCATCCAGACTCTTTCCAAGCTCCGGTGCTGTTGTCGGGGCAGCAGGTCCCAAGATCAGATCGTATTTTTCAAATACACGGTCAAACTCCCTCTTGATCAGGGCTTTTGTTCTCAACGCTTTCAGATAATAGGCATCATAATATCCTGAACTTAATACGAAAGATCCCAGCATGATCCTTCTCTTTACCTCTGCTCCGAATCCTTCGGAACGGGTCTTTTTATACATATTGTGAAGTCCCTCATACTCTTTGGTACGATATCCATATTTTACTCCGTCGAAACGTTCCAGGTTGGAACTTGCCTCTGCTGCTGCGATCGTATAGTATGCCGGAATCGCATATTTTACGAGTCCCAGGTCAAACACCTCTACCATTGCACCTTTTTCCTCAAGCACTTTCGCTGCCTGCATGACTGCCTGATTTACTTCGGGATCCAGTCCTTCGCCCATATAATCTCTCGGGATTCCGATCCTGAGTCCTTTTACATCTTCCACCAGTGCTTCTGTAAAATCACAGTCATCCCGTTCGATCGACGTACTGTCTTTCTCATCGTGGGATGCGATCACTTCCAGGATTGCTGCACAGTCTGCCACATCCTTTGCCACCGGTCCGATCTGATCCAGTGAAGAACCATATGCCACCAGTCCATAACGGGAAACTGTACCGTACGTCGGTTTCAGTCCCACTACTCCGCAAAAGGAACTTGGCTGACGGATCGATCCACCGGTATCAGAACCAAGTGCATAATAACATTCGCACGCAGCCACTGCCGCACAGGATCCACCGGAAGAACCTCCCGGAACATGAGCTGTATTATGAGGGTTTTTCGTTGGTCCATAATAAGAAGTCTCCGTCGTACTTCCCATGGCAAACTCATCCATATTCGTCTTTCCGAGAATGACGGCTCCTGCATTCTTCAGGTTTTCAACCGCCTGTGCTGTATAAGTCGGCTTAAACCCGGAAAGAATTTTGGAACTGCATGTTGTAAGCTGTCCTTCAATACACATATTATCTTTGATCGCCACAGGAACTCCTGCCAGCGGACCGGTCAGTTCTCCTGCATCAATCTTTTTCTGAATTTCATCTGCCTGTGCATAGGCCCCTTCTTCATCCAGTGTCACATAACTGTTGATTGTTGGCTCTACTTCTTTTGCCTGCTCGATTACTGCCCGGACTGCTTCTCTGACTGTCACCTCACCGGCTTTTATTTTTCTGCCCAGTTCAAGGGCTGTAAGTTTTAATAAATCCATCTTCATCTCACTCCCTTTAACCTATCGTCTTCGGCACTTCAAAGCTGTCTTCTTTCCGAAGCGGTGCATTTGCCAGCGTCTTCTCTTTATTATCACCATTTGTTACAACATCTTCCCTGAATACATTCTGCACCGGAAATACATGAGACATCGGTTCAATCCCGGTGGTATCCAGTTCATTTAAGGTATCTATATAATCCAGCATCTGCTCCATATCGCTTTTGGCGGCTTCTTTCTCTTCCGCCGAAAGCTCCAGTTTTGCAAGGATTCCAACATATTCTATCGTTTCGTCTGAAATTTTATTTGCCAATTCTGTCACCCTTTCTCACATCATTTTCTGATACCAGGGTCAAAAGGTCTGACACCACGTGTGCTCGCACACGAGTGGTAGAATGACCTTGTGACCCGCCCCAATATGAGCATAAAAGTGGGGCGTAAGCACCACGATATGCGAATGTTGGGTAGGATTGTGGGAGCACGTAGTGCGTAACAATCCGCAGGTATCATAGTCGGGGGCTTTTGACCCCGACATCATTTTCTGTAAATATCATAAAATGCTTCATAGTCCTGACTTCCGATCTTTTTGGATGGTGTCAGAATCATTTTTCCTGTCACGGTGATCTCCGTTCCCTCCGTCAGCACTGCATTTTTATAGATTGCATTTTCACTTCCTGCTTCTACCATGATCGAATAACTCTGATAATTCAGGCTGTCATATTCTTTATCATACAATTCTCCGAGATAGATCTCATACTCCATCACAGCCCAGTCTTTTGTTCCCGAGACATCATACACCCCTGCAGGAATCTCTTTTCCGACAGTATACTTCTTTTCCGGCTGGAGAGTATACGTCACACTCAACGGATTATCTTCTGACTGCATCTGTCCGGTCTGACCATTTTCCGTATGGAAGGCGAGTACCACATCTTCTCCAATCATGACATGGGCCCCATCATACAATCTCACATCTTCCATTTCAGTAATATCTTCATCCTCATCAGATGCATTTTCAGAGAAATATCCATACAGATAAATGGAATTGTCCGGATCCTCGGTCTGAAACGAACCGTATCCTGACTGAAGTGTTACTTCATAAGTTCCTTCCGGAATATCTGTTCCCACAACATATTCACCATATCCAAGCTCTGTATCGTAAACCTCTCCACTGTCGGATAACTCTCTCGTTACAAACTCATACGGATCATTCTCGTCCACACTTGTATCGATTTCTGAACCACTCCACCAGTTATCATCACCAGAGTTATTGATCTGATAAATCTTATTTTTTATCTCTGTCGTCACAAAACTGATCGCCGGTCCGCCAATACTGATCAGAATCATCAGCAATACAATGATTGTTGAAATCCATCCCTTTTTCTGCTTTCCGGACTTTTTCTTTTTCCTGCCCGTCTGCGTCCAGTTCTGTCCGCTCTGCCAGGAACTCTGTCCCTGCTGATTTTGTCCATTCTGCCAGGAACTCTGTCCCTGCTGGTTTCGTCCGCTCTGCCAGGAAGCCTGCCCCTGGCGGTTCAGCCCACCGGACGGCTTTCCGTTATGGGATTCACATAAATGCTTTGCCTCAATCCCATTTCCGTCAAAGCTGCTTTCATTCAGGCGGTAATTTTTCCGCTCAATTTTTGTATTATCAAGACCGCAAAGTGTACATCTTCCATTTACAAGTTTTCCACCACAAAGATAACATCTTCTCTTTTTCATCTGAACTCCTCCGCTTTTCTGTCCACAACGGTCTCTTGCTTTCCATCACATTCCTTATAACTATCGGTCTGCTATGCTCTCTGTCACCATCTATGTGTCGCTGTCGGTCTGCCACACTCTCTGCTACTATGGCTCCAGTCTGCTCAAATCTCTCGGGAACAAGGTTGTCTCACGCACATTATCTTCGTTCATCATCTTCATCGTCAGACGTTCCATACCGATTCCAAGTCCACCATGTGGCGGCATTCCATGCTTAAATGCACTTAAATACTGTTCCATCCCCTCGTCCGTCATGCCACGCTTTTCCATTTTCGCAAGCAGCTCATGATAATCATGAATACGCTGTCCGCCCGTTGTGATCTCCATTCCTCTGAAAAGCAGGTCAAAGCTGAGCGTATAAGTGGAATCTGCCGGATCATCCATTGCATAGAACGGACGCTTCTTGGACGGATAATGCGTTACAAACACAAAATCCGCATCCCATTCTTCTTTTGCATATCTACTGATCAGCATTTCCTCTTCCGGTTCGAGATCAAATGGATTCTTGATCTTTCGGTCATACTTTTCTGCCACAAGTCTCTTGATCTCATCAAATCGTACAGCCGGAATCTCTTTCGTCTTTGGTACTTGAATATCCAGGATCTTCAGCTCTCTTGCATACTCTTTTTCAAGCAGAGCCATCGTATACTGAAGAAATCCGGTCTCCATTGCCATAATATCTTCAAATCCATCGATATATCCCATTTCAAAATCCAGGCTGGTGTATTCGTTGAGGTGTCGCTTGGTATTATGCTTTTCTGCACGGAATACCGGAGCAGTCTCAAATACACGGTCAAAAACGCCAACCATCATCTGCTTATAGAACTGCGGGCTTTGCTGAAGGATCGCCGGTCTGTGGAAATATTCCAGCCGGAAGAGGTTTGCTCCTCCCTCAGCACTTTTCGCACCGATCTTCGGAGTATGGATCTCTGTAAATCCTTCCTGATAAAGGAAATCCCTGAACCCTCTTACAATACCTTCCTGAATCCTGAATTTTGCACGCTCTCTGATATTTCTCAGAGAAATTGGTCTGTAATTTAATTTTGCTTCCAGAGATGTATTCAATTTCCATTTTGAAATCGGAAGCGGCATTGGCTCTGCAGGCTCACTTAAAATCTTCAGTTCTCCTAACCGGATCTCAATCCCGTTCGGAGCTTTTTCCGATCGCTCCAGCATCCCTGATACTTCTACTGTATCTGCTTCTTTCACATCTTTCAAGTTAAATTTTGAAACTCCTTCTTCATAAACGCACTGCACAAGGCCTTCTCTTTTTCTCAGAATGATAAAAGCAACGGTTCCCATATCTCTGATCGTATGGATCGCACCATTCACTCTGACTTCAGTTCCGATTCTGCCTGCTTCAAGCAGTTCTCTTAATTCCAGCGTCTCTTTCTTTTTTACTCCTGTTACAAGCTCCATTTTACTTCTCCTTTCAGATTCCAGCATCCCGGTGAAGCTTTTTTCTAAATAGAAAAAGTCCCGGGATACAACAGTATCCCGGGACGGAAATTATCAAATATAATATCCGCGGTACCACCCGCATTGAATCCTCTGTCTGCTCTTTCGTCAGTTCTTTCGAATTCCCCTCTTTGCAGATAACGCCTGCTAAACGTGCTGCCCTACTGATCTTTCAGACAGCCGGCTCCCAAGTGTTCCCTTGATCTGCTCCGCTGTCCGGCACTCTCAGTCGGTGATGCCTGCTTCCTGTCAGTTTCTGAAGATCAGAGTCTTGCTCCTCGCTTTTATCTATTTTAACACGTTAGCCTGTTAAAACTTGGTTTAAATATTAGCACACTGCTTTTTTAATTGCAAGTTCTTTTTTTAATTTTTAATCTTCACTTTTCTGCTCTATTTTAATTCTTCGCTGACTGTTTCCAATGCCTTATCCAACTGGTTATCCTTCTTCGGATCGGCTTCGTCATACTGATATTCCACTTCTATATCAGGCTCAACACCTTTTTTATTGATGCTTTTTCCACTTGGAGTATAATATTCTGCGATCGTTACTTTAAAGCACGTTCCGTCTCCCAGATCCAGTAATTGCTGCACAACTCCTTTTCCATAGGTCGTTACTCCGACAATCTTTCCTGTGCCATAATCCTGGATCGCACCGCTGAAGATCTCCGATGCACTTGCACTGTATTGATTCACAAGAACTGCCAGCGGCTTTTTAAATTCATTCGTGCCATCACACGTGATCTTATCCGTCTTACCATTTTTATCTTTCGTGGAAACGATCGTTCCTTCCGGCAAAAGAAGCTTCAACATATTGCAGACAACATCCAGATTTCCTCCCGGATTATTTCTCAGATCGATCACAAGACCTTCCATTCCCTGATTTTCCAGGTCATCCAGTGCTGCTTTAAACTGATCGTATGTCACCAGATCGAATTCTGATACCCGGATATAACCAACCCTGCCATCCTTCATCTCATACTCAACTGTCTGTGCCTCGATCGTATCTCTTGTGGCAGTCAGCGTCTCTTCCTTCCCGTCTCTCAGGACATATAACGTTACTTCCGTACCTTTTTCCCCTTTGATCCAGGATACGATCGTATCCAGTTCTTCATCACCAACTTCATGGTCATCTACCTTTTCCAGAATATCCCCTGCCTTCAGACCTGCCTTTTCAGCCGGAGAATCCTGATAGACATTCACAATCGTCACTGCTTTCGTATCTGCATCTCTTGTCAGCGTTGCTCCGACACCGGAAAATGTGCCGCTGGTAGATTCCATCAATGCTTTCGTCTCATCTTTATTGTAATAAACTGTATAGGGATCTCCCAGTGCTGCTGCATAACCTGAATAGATTCCCTCTACCAGTGCATCCTGATCCACTTCATCCTGATACAGATAATATTTGTCGATCAGTTGATTCAGTTGATCCAGCTTCTTTGACACATCTCCTTCTGTTACATTTTCTGATGTATAAGAACCGCTGCTGTTCCGGTTCACGATATACCATCCTCCAAATCCAAGGATCGAGATCACCGCCATGATCACAATTCCGGTCAGCAGTCCTGCCGCAAAACCACTTTTCTTTCTGCCTGTATTTTCTTCCATTCCTGACTCCTTTCATCCTTTTATATTCTATGCACAAAGAGGACAAAGCAGACATTGATCCGCTCTGTCCTCCCTCAGTTCTTCCTTTGATGACGTATCTGTCATCTTCTGCTTCTGGTCAGCATACTACAAATATGTATTTGGATTTACTGCTGTTCCATTTAATTCTACCTGGAAATGCAGATGTGCACCACTCGAATATCCCGTTGATCCAACATATCCGATCTGCTGTCCTTTTGCGACTTTCTGCCCTGCTGACACGCAGATTGCACTATGATGCATATATTTCGTTACGAGACCATTTCCATGATTGATCACGACCCAGTTCCCGGCACTGTTGCTCCATCCCGCGATCACCACAGTTCCTGCTGCTGCCGCATAAGTCGGTGTTCCTGTCGGAGCTGCATAATCATTTCCCTTGTGAGGTCTTGGATCAAATGCCCTGACTTCACCGAAATAGCTGGACTGATAAGTCATACCCGGACACGGATGCGTAAAATATCCATTTCCACTGACCACATTCCCACTGGACGACGGCTTAAAAGAACTTCCTCCACTATTCAGCTTTGCCTGCTCCTCCTGCAGCCGTCTTGCCTGCTCTGCTTTCTCCTTCAGCTCTTTGAGCGTATCAGCATTCTGCTGGATCTGCGTCTGGATACTTGCGATCTGTGCCTCTTTACTGCTGATCATCTCCTGAGCCTGCGTCTGCTGCTCTACGAGCTGACTTTGCAGCGTATTCAGATTTTTATATTCTTCCTGAAGCTTTGCCTCTTTGTCCTGTACAGTTTTCACCGTATCCTGAAACTCAACCAGCATATCCCGGTCATAAGAAGACAGCTTTGCCACATACTCGGCTTTATTCAGCAGATCTGTGATCGAACTGCTCGTCATCATCATTTCCAGAAACTGTGTATTACCGCCTTCATAAAGATAACGGATCCGCTTTTTCATGCTGTCGTACTGATCATCTTCCGCAATCTGAGCCTGAATCAATTCATTTTCCGCATCGGAGATTTCATCCTCCTTGGCGGTCAGATGCTCCTGCGTCTCATTCATTTTCTTAATGATCTCATCCAGTTTCTCCGACAGCGTCTTCTTTTCTTCTTCTGCTTTCTTTTTATCCGATTCAAGCTGATCTGCTTTTTTCTCAGCTTCATCGATCGTAACCGCACCGGACTGCGATGCCGTTCCGATACAAAGGACGAACGCCAGCAAAATTCCTGTAATTTTCCTCATCCGGCCTTTCATAGGCTTCCTCCTATACTCTCAGATGCTTGCGTACTGTAAAGAAGCTTCCAAGGAAACCAATTCCGATCCCCATGATAAGTCCGATTGGCAATAAGTATGTATATACTACATTTACCGGAAGGAAATCAATAATATTCTTCAGAATACTGAACCGTTCCATGACATAGGAAACTGCCTTATCATAAAGTACATATAAAAGTCCCAGTGGGATCGCTGCGCCAAAGATACCGATGATCAGACCCTCGATCACGAACGGTGATCTTACAACAAAGTCTTTCGCACCAATATATTTCATAATAGCGATCTCTTCTTTTCTGACTGTAATACCCATTGTAACCGTATTGCTGATCAGGAAGATTGACACTCCCAACAGGATCGCAATGATCGCAATGGAAATATACGCAACCAGCATATTAACGCTGGAGAGTGTATTCGCTACAACATCCGATTTATTTACTTTCGACACTCCATCCAGACTCTGTGCAAACTTAACCAGATCCTGCTGCGTAGAAGAAAGAGATTTACTTCTTGCGATCAGATCCTGGCTGTTGTCTGTCGTCTTCATATAAACTTCATAGTTATCTGAATTGGCCAGCGGATTGTCATCTTTAAATCCCTCTGCAAGCTCCGGATTATCTCCGAAATAATCCTTCTGAAAATCCTCCCATGCCTGCTCTGCTGAAATATATTTCACCTCTGAAACGTCATCTCTTGCTTTCAGTTCCTTCCCAATCTTCTGGATCTGCTCATCTGTAGCCTCTTCATTAAAGAAGACCGTGATCGCCACACCTTCCTCAGCACTTCGGATAATATACTGAAAGTTTACAAGAATCGAGAAAAATAATCCGAACAGGAAGATACAGGCTGACATCGTTGCAATGGATGCCAGAGAGAACATCTTATTTCTCCAAATACTCTTAACTCCCTGCTTTCCAACGTATCCAATCGTACTAATCCTCATCTGTATACCCACCTTTTCGTTCATCACTGACAATGACACCCTGCTTCATAGTAATGACGCGTTCGTTCATCTCATTTACAATTTCCTGATTATGCGTAACAACAAGCACGGTTGTTCCACGCTCATTCGCCTCTTTCAGAAGGCTCATGATCTCCCAGGAGTTCGTTGGATCCAGGTTACCTGTCGGCTCATCGGCCAACAGAATGGCAGGCTCATTTACGATTGCCCTTGCGATCGCTACTCTCTGCTGCTCTCCGCCGGAAAGTTCCTTCGGAAAAGACTTATACTTCTGTGCAAGTCCTACCAGTGACAGGGCAGCCGGTACTTTTTTCTTGATCACCTTGCCCGGTGTCTCTGTCACCCGCAGTGCAAACGCAATATTCTCATAAATATTCCGGTCTTTCAGAAGACGGAAATCCTGGAATACAACTCCCAGTCCTCTTCTGTACTTTGCAATATTCCGGTGTCTCATACGGTTTAAGTTCTGTCCGTTCACGATAATCGTACCATCAGTCGGATTCAATTCTTTCATAATCAGACGAATGAGGGTGGACTTACCCGACCCACTGTCACCAACGATGAAGACGAACTCTCCCCGCTCGATCTTTACGGATACCCCGTTCAGAGCTGCATTGCCCTTGGAGTACTCCTTCTTCACGTTTCTTAATTCAATCATATGTTCCTCCTAATTATCCATACTCCTCAAAATTCCTAGTATTCTAATGACTCCATGTACTTCATGTACTTCACTACCATCAGAGCGATCTTGAACGTGATCGCATCCTCAAAGACACGCAGATCAAGGCCTGTACTCTTCTGCAGTTTATCCAGTCTGTATACCAGAGTATTTCTGTGGATGTAAAGCTGTCTGGATGTCTCTGATACATTGAGACTGTTCTCGAAGAACTTATTGATCGTAGTCAATGTCTCTTCATCAAAGTCATCCGGAGATTTTGCTTCAAAAATCTCCTTGATAAACATCTTGCACAACGGAAGCGGAAGCTGATAGATCAGTCTGCCGATTCCAAGAGTTGTATAGGCAACGATATCTTTCTCACTAAAGAAGATCTTGCCTACATCCAACGCCAGCTTAGCTTCTTTATAAGATTTGGAAACTTCCTTGATGTCATTGACGATCGTTCCATATGCTATATGTACCTGCTCGTCACCTCCCTCTGACCGGAGCAGATCCAGCATATCCTTCGCCATTTTTTCAAGTTCTTTATTTCCATCTTTCTCTGAAAGTTCTTTTACAACAATAATATTCTTCTCATCTACCGCAGTTACAAAATCGCGGGATTTGCCTCCAAGAAGATTCCGCACATTGTCAAGAGCCGCACTGTCTTTTTCATGAGATGTCTCAATAATAAAGATAACACGTTTCACTTCCGTGTCAATATGTAATTTTTTGGCACGATTATAAATATCCACAAGCAAAAGGTTATCCAAAAGCAGGTTCTTGATAAAATTATCCTTGTCAAATCTCTCCTTATATGCAACAAGAAGACTTTGGATCTGAAATGCTGCGATCTTGCCGAGCATATATTCGCCCTCACTGTCTCCATTGGCAACAAGCACATATTCCAGACGCTGCTCATCAAAGATCTTGAAAAACTGTCTTCCCTGAATCACCTGACTGTCTGCAGGGGATTCCACAAATGCAAGCACTGCATCCGAACAGTTCTTATCCACCTCACCTGTAGCCGCCAGCTCCTTTCCCTCTGTATCTAACACACAAAAATCAACCTTGGAAATCCCCTTCAATCCTTCAATCGTATTCTGAAGTATCTGATTAGAAATCATCCTTTTTCCTCCATTCCATCCGTTCTTCGATATGTGCAATTTACACATACCTTTCGTGTCGATTTTTTTTACGTACACATTTCCACTTAGTATATTAAGTCAAAACTGCAAAAAAATAAAGAGTAAATCCTTTTATTTTAGTCATTTCTTTGAATTTTTTACAAAAAATTCATATTTTCAGACTTGGCATAGTTCACAATTTTCCGAATATAGATCTTATTTTCAGGCAAATCCGTTATTCTTTTTCCTGTTCTACATGATATCTGAAAATTTTCTTCTGAATGAAAAAACGAATCCGGTTTCTCAACTTTATCTCATCCAGATGCCCTGTGAACGCACAGCCGCCTCCCAGCCAGACCCGTACATTCAGAAGGGCTTTATTTGCCGTAATAAAACGTTCCTGGAACGGGGACGGCAGCACCGACAAAATGCAGTCTGTCTCCGTCCCATTGATGGCATTGATCGCATCCTGGATCTGCTCTTCATTCTCCGAAATCACCATCTGCCCGGTAATGCGGATCCCCCGGTTGTGCCGGGACAGAACCGTCTCTACTTTTCCCAGATTTTCCTCACTGTCTGCAAGCAGAAATATTTTTTTATGACTTTTTTGCATATACTTCATGAACATCTTAAGGAAAACGTTCTCTTCAGTTTCCCGGAACAGCTTTTCATTTTCTATCTCCGCCGCTTTCAGGATCTCTGTATTCTCCGGCAGCAGCATCGTCAGTTCATTGATCTGCTCTTTCCATTGTGCATTTTCTCTTTCTTTCATCAGCATATCCATGGAAACCAGCTCGATCGTATCCACTGACTCACTCTCGAGATACTGCATCGCCCGGATCATCGCTTCCTTTGCTGTCAGGATTGGAATCTCCACATCAAATATATTCATCTTTTCTATCATAATAAATCACCCAACCATGCTCCCCATTCTGAGCATTTTATCAAAAATGAGTGGTTTTGTCAAAATTCTGCCTTTCCTCTTCCGGGTTTCTATATTTTTCCCTCCGGCTGTGCTGTCCCGTCCTCCTGCTCCCGTCTTCTTTTTGTCACCAGTCCGCCGATCCTTCCGGTCTCTTTGGAAGTAAGTGATTTCCAGCCCTGTGCAAGTACCCGGTCTAACAGTCCCAGTTCTTCCGCAATCTCATACTTCATTTTTTCTTCCTCTTCCAGTTCGTTTAAATTGATCGGTTTTTCTTTTTTCTTTCCCATATTCTGCCTTCTTTCTTTTTTTAGAAGTATTTCCCGAGCAGAGCAGATTATACTGAAAAACTGCTTTCTTCCATCTAAGCGTAAAACTAACAGGACGGAACAGATACCGGTCAAGTATCTGTTCCGTCCCTCTTTATAAGATGATACAAATATAAGTGAATCGTCAATTATTCGATTGCTTCTGTCTCGATCACAAATTTTACACTTCCATCCATCTTACTGTCCCTACCGCTGAATGTATTATAGGTGCAGTCACCGGATGTCAATGCTTTGAGTCTGTCAAGTACATCTCCGAATTCATCTTCTACTGTACTCTTTAATTTGCTGGTTCCCTCCTTATCGAACTGATCCATACCATCTGCCAGTTTCTTTGCTCCTTCTGAAAGTGCAGAAGCTCCTTCACGAAGTGCATTACTGTTGGCTGAAAGTTTCGCTGCACCGGCTGACATCTGTGAACCAAGTGTATTCAGACCGGATGCCAGCTGGTTTGTTCCGCTTTGCAGCGTTCCGACTCCGGCTGCCAGTGTTGAACTGCTTCCCTTCAGTTGTTCTGCTCCTGAAAGAAGAGAAGTATTATAAGCTCCGAGCTGCATAAATCCACCATTCAATTCAGTAATTCCCCGGATTGCTGTCGGGAACTGTACCTGAACAGATGTATTCAGCTGTCCAAGTCCGCCTGCAAGAGTTCCAAGTCCGGTATTCAGTTCCTGCATTCCCTGATTCAACTGCGTCACAGATGCTGTAAGCTGGCTGATTGAATCTGACGGAAGACTGTCCTTTGCTGCTGCAATAGCATCCAGCTTCTTCTGCATTTCCGGAAGCTGCTGCTGTAATGCTGCTGCAGTCTCTTTAAATATCTTCAGATTTGTCTGAAGTGTTGCTGCCCCTCCTGTGATTGCTGACAGGTCAAAAGTCGGTACACTGACCGTGATCGCAGATGCTTTCTGTATGTTGTTCAGTCCGTCTGCAGCAGTCTGTGCATTCTGAAGTGCTGTGATTGCTGTACTGATCTGATTTCTTACGGACTCATCTGTTGTCGCATTTAACTGGGTCTGCAAAGCACTGATCGCATTTGCAATCTGCGTCTTGCTTGTATTGGCTGCTGCCTGTGCTGCATCCACTTTTGTATTGTAATCCGTGATCTTCGCATTGACATCTGCAACCGCTGTCTCACAGTCACTTTGCAGTGTTCCGAGCTGGGTATTGATTGCATTGAGCTGTGTTTCCATTCCGGTCAGTGCTGCTGCAATATTGGCTACCGGTGTGGCAATTCCTGTCTGAAGACTTGCAGAAAGAGATTCCGTTGCAGAAATCAGTTCATTTCCGGTTGTCACCATACCATTCACCTGCGTCAGAAGTGCTGTCACTTCCTCTGAGCCAAGTACTGCCTGTAACTGCTTTGTACCTGCTGCAAGCTGGTTGGCTGCGATCACCAGATCGTCTGTTGCCTCTCCTTTTCCGTCAGCCGCTTTGCTCAATGTATCTACGGCTGTCTGCACCTGCTCCAGACCTTTGCTTAACTGAGATAACTGTGCGGCACCTGCTGCAATCTTCTGCTCGCCTACCACATAGGAAGTCACTCCATTTGCCAGTGCATTAGTTCCACTTGTATAGTCTTTAACGCCTTTGACAACTTTGCCTACTCCATTGACATACTCTGTCACGCTGCCGTTCAGTTCTCCGTTGCTGCCAAGATATTTCTGAATGCCCGCATTCAGTTCATCTGCACCTGCTGTATAGCTGCTCACTCCGTCTGCCAGTGTGGAAGCACCATCTGCCAGTGTTCCTGATCCGCTGACCAGTTCCAGTGCAGCATCTTCCAGCTCATTCAGTGAATCTTTCAGTGAATCAACATCTATGATATTATCCATATCATCCAGCAGATCTGTCAGGGCAACTGTAAAGGTGGAAGACATTGTGAAATCAGTTACATCTGCCTCCATCTCAAAATTCTCTGGAATCGTTACGCCTTTATCCTCAGCTTCTTTTGTTGTCTCTTCATCCAGATCAAGGCTGTCTTTCAGTCCCGGCATACCAAATCCGACTACAATATTACGGCTTCCGTCTGAAATAACTTTTCCATTGTCGATCGTTACATTGCTGAAAGTTTCATTCGGAAGGATCATTCCGGTCATCATGACAAATGGTGTATAAACTTCCTCTTCTTTTCCATCCACTGTGACGGTCTTCTTTTCGTTATTTGTATACTGTACCTGGATCTTGAGATGTCCGCTCTTTCCCTTCAGCTCATCCGGTTTTACTTCCTTGCCGTCCAAAAAATAGGTCAGTTTTACGGATACCGGAAGCTCCTTATCTGTCGTACCCTGATAATAAATATCTTCTCCCGCAGTATTCCAGGTCAGTTGATCTCCATTCTCCGTAAATGTCTCATCACCTTTGACATTCTTAATCTCTTTCAAAATACTTTCATCAGTCAGGTTTCCCGATACACTTCCAGAATTTTTCAGCCAGTCAGATACCGTCACCTCGTCACTATTTCCTGTCGCATCTGCATTGACATAAACCGTTTCTTCCTTATATACATCCTGCGTATCTGTGCTGCCTGCCGCATAAACCGGAACCGCTCCCATCATGACTGACATTCCAACAGCAAGCGAAGTTGTAAGGCTACGTTTGATTTTTCTGTTCTTGTTCATAATTTAACTCCCTTCTATTTCACCTCTGCGGGTTTCTTTTTTGCCCCGAGGAAACCAATCGAGGTCTTGCATATTACCTTGTCAAATATCATAAACATTGCAGGCAGGATCATGATAACTACGATCATACTGATGATCGCTCCCCTTGCAAGAAGGGTACAGATCGAACCGATCATCTCTACCTGTGAGTAGCAGGCCACTCCGAATGTTGCTGCAAAAAAGCTCAGTCCACTGCTGATAATAGACGGCATACTGGTCTTATGTGCAATACTGATTGCTTCCATCTTCTCTCTTCCACGCTGACGTTCTTTCTGATAACGGGTTGTCATCAGAATCGCATAATCTACCGTTGCTCCCAACTGGATTGCTCCGATTACAATGCTTGCCACAAACGGAAGGCTGGTTCCCTGATAGAACGGGATTGCCATATTAACCATGATTGCAAACTCAATTACCGCTACCAGAATAATCGGCAGGGAGATCGACTTGAATATGATCATGATAATAAGGAAAATCGCTGCAATGGAAATAGCATTTACATTCACTAAGTCCACATCCGTTACATCCTGCAGATCCTTCATCAGTGGAGCTTCTCCAATGACCATTCCACTCTTGTCATAAGACTTCACGATCTTATCAATGGCTGAAATCTGCGTATTGACCTCATCTGTTGCCGACTCATACTCTGAGCATACAAAGGCAAGTTCACAATCATCGCTCTGAAGCATCTCTTTCATGTCATCCGGGATCATGGAATCCGGTACGGTCGGACCGATCAGAGAATTCATGCTGATTGTCCATTTGACACCCTTTACTTCATCAATCTCTTCAAGCATCTTCTTTTTCTGCTTTGCATCCATGTTCTTATCCATCATGACCATGTGCAGATTGCTCATATTAAAATCTTTCTTCAGTTCTGCATTCGCCACATTACTGTCCAATGTCTCCGGAAGAGACTCTGCAATATTATAGTAAATCTTAGTATGATTATTTCCGTAAATCGCAGGGAACAGAAGGATCAGAAAAATAATGATCCATGCCTTATAATGCTTGGTAATAAATGCAGAAGGCTTATCCATGTTGCTTAAAAGCAGTTTATGCTGGGTCTTTTCAATCGGTTTGTCAAAAACCAGTACCAGTGACGGAAGAACTGTTACACAGCAGACCACTCCGATCAGTACACCTTTCGCCATAACAATTCCGAGATCCCGTCCAAGTGCGAAAGTCATCACGCACAGGGCAATAAATCCGGCAACCGTCGTCACAGAACTTCCAGCAACAGACTTAAATGTATTGGCGATCGCATGCCCCATAGCACGCTCTTTCTCTCCCGGAAACCGCTTTTTATTCTCCTCATAACTGTTCAACAGGAAAATGGAATAGTCCATCGTAACTCCTAATTGCAGAACCGCTGTCAGTGCTTTCGTAATATAGGAAGTCTCTCCCAGAAAAACATTACTTCCCAGATTATAGAGAATCGCCAGTCCGATACTCAGAAGGAACAGGATCGGAACAACGAAAGAACCCGAAGTCAGTTCCAGAACAATCAGACTTAAAAGTGCTGCGATCACAACATAGATCGGAAGTTCTTTCAGTGCCAGATTCTTGATATCTGCTACAACACCTGTCATTCCACTGATAAAGCACTGCTCATTTGCGATCTTTCTCATCTCACCGACTGCATCCATGGAGTCGTCTGAAGATGTCGTATTATCAAATAATACAAGCATCATCGTTGCATCACCCTTGAAAAAGGCTTCTCGCAGGTTGCTTGGGATCATCTCTACCGGAAGGCTGATGTCCGCAACATCATCATACCACAAAACATCTTTTACATGAGAAACATTCTCAAATTTTTCTTCCAGTTTTTGAACATCTTTCAGATCCATGTTCTCGACCACGACCATGGAAAATGCTCCCATCCCGTATTCATCCACCAGAATATCCTGACCTTTTACTGTCTCCAGATGCTCTGGAAGATAACTGAGCAAATCATAATTTACTCTCGTCTTTGCCATTCCGATCACTGACGGAATAATCAGCAGGAATCCGACGATCAGCATCAGAACCCTGTGCCTGGCAATCCATTTGCCAACTTTGACCATTTGTATCATCTCCTAAACTGTCTCATATATTTTAGCCTCTTCTAGTATAGCTCAAAATGACTAATAGTCAATATTAGAAAATTAAAAAAATGAATTTTAGTCATTTTTTATTGACTTTCACGAAAAATGTGCCATACTAGAAAGAGAAATCAGTAAAAAATCTGCTTGAATTTCTGCAGAATCTGGTAGTAAAATACTCTGGTGTGCAGGCAGATCACAAAGGAGGCAACTGGATATGGGAAAAGTAGAAGATAATAAAAAATTGAAAATGAATACACTACTTCAGACAGCATTTGACCTTTTTACAGGAAAAGGCTTTGCAAAGACAACCGTATCCGACATTGTAAATCAGGCCGGACTGGCAAAGGGAACTTTTTATTTGTATTTTAAAGATAAATATGACTTGCGGGATAAGCTGATCGCATTTAAAGCCAGCCAGCTTTTTGACGATGCACATAAGGCACTGGATGCTGCCGTTATCCCTGACTTCGAGGAAGAAATTCTTTTTGTAACGGACTATATCATTGAACGCTTTCAAAATCAGCAGGGACTGATGAAATTTCTTTCCAAGAACCTTTCGTGGGGAGTATTTCAGGATGCGGTCGGAACCGGATCGCTGGTTTCCCAGAAGTTTTACAACCACTATCTCGATTCCTTACAGCGGTATCACGTAGAATGTTCTTCTCCAAAACTTTTACTCTTCACCCTGATCGAATTTATCAGTTCTACCAGCTATAATTGTATTCTTCATAACGAGCCGGTGTCGATGGAAGAATATATGCCTTATATGCACGCCGCACTCAGGCAGATCTGCAAAGTATATATTACAGAAACTCCGGTTTAAAAAAAGAATGTTGGGAGCAAAAGCCCTCAACATTCTTTTTTCAGTTTTTCTCACGTAGATCATTTCGTTAAGACATTGCCTGATACGGAGAACCTTTTTACCGATAACCTGAAACACTTTCTGAAACAATTCCTAAAATAATTCGTCAAAACGCTTCATTGCCTCGGCTGTCTTCTCATGCTTTCCAAAGGAAGTCAGTCTGAAATAATTCTTTCCATTCTCACCAAACCCTGCTCCCGGTGTTCCCACGATCTGTGCATTCTCAAGCAGATAATCAAAGAACTCCCAGGATTCCATCTCTTTCGGGCATTTAAACCAGATGTATGGAGAATTTACCCCACCTGTAAACCAGATATTTTTCTTCTTCAGAGTTTCTGCGATCATACGTGCATTCTCTCTATAGTATTCAATATTCTGCTGGCACTCTGCCATGCCCTCTTCTGTGAAGACCCTTGCTGCCGCATACTGAATGATATATGGCGTACCGTTAAATTTTGTAGACTGCCTTCTGTTCCACATGTCATGAAGACTTAATGTTGCTCCATTAGAAGCCGTAAACACCAGCTCTGTCGGAACAACCGTATAGGAGAAACGAGTTCCTGTAAATCCTGCTGTCTTGGACAGAGAGCAAAATTCAATCGCACATTCTTTTGCACCCTCAATAGCATAAATACTCCGTGGAAGATCCTGATCGGTAATAAACGCCTCATAGGCAGAGTCATAAAGGATTACCGAATCATTCTTCAGGGCATAATCAACCCATGCTTTCAACTGCTCTTTATTGTAGCTTGCTCCGGTCGGATTATTCGGAGAACAAAGATAAATGATATCTGCCTTTACTTTATCATCCGGCATCGGAAGGAAGTCATTTTCCTCCGTTCCGTTCATATAGATGATCTTCTTTCCATCCATCGTATTTGTATCTACATAAACCGGGTAAACCGGATCAGGGACAAGAACTACATTATCATTTGAAAAAAGTTCTGTGATATTTCCTGTATCGCTCTTAGCTCCGTCTGAAATAAAAATTGCTGCAGGATCAACCTCAATGCCATTCCTTGCATAATAATCTGCAATCGCCTTGCGTGCAAACTCATATCCCTGCTCTGGGCCATATCCCATAAATGTCTCAGACACCGCCTGGGAATCAACTGCCTCATGAAGTGCCTCGATCACGCTCTTCGTAAGTGGAAGAGTTACATCGCCGATTCCAAGACGAATGATCTGATCTGCTTTGTCCGGATGCGTTTCCTCATATACTTTTACTCTTCTGGCAATTTCTGCAAAAAGGTAGCTGTCTTTTACATTCTGATAATTTTCATTTAACTTTGGCATTTTTCTCTCCCTTTCTTTAACCGACTAAAGTACTCTGTAAGTAATATTAGCAGAATTTCTCCAATTAGAAAAGAAGCTGACTGCAATTTCTAAAAATCCATTCTCTGGACCGCTTTTTCTGACTATTCTATGTGCAATTTGTCACAATTTCAGAAAAATATATACAAAGAAAATACTTTCCACTACAAAAATAACCGGTACTCCAATCATGAATTTCAGTTTTCTTGTCTTGTGCCGGAACATCAGCATCCCTGCCAATGCCCCTGTGCAGCCACCGGCAGCCGCCAAAAGCAACAGTGTTCTCTCCGGTATTCTCCACGCACGTCGCTTTGCCTTCCACTTATCAATTCCGTAGATGATCCAGGTCAACAAATTCACCACGATCAGATAATACATAAGCCATTTCATAACCTGATCTCCTCTCTTAGCGTAAATGAATAGATAATCTTTTCTTTCACCGGTTTTTCAAGAAGCCCCTCCAATGCCTGTGCATAATATTCCAACTGTGCATGATAACGTTCTTTCAACTGCTCTGCACTCTTCACCTTGTCCGTCTTATAATCCAGTACTACAATCCCGTCTTTCTCTTCAAAGTAAGCATCTATAATTCCCTGAACAAGAATCACTTCCTTTTCCTGACTTCCTGGCTCACCGGAAAATCCCGGATAGACCTGATCTGCATCCACCCCCAGTACAAAAGGCTGCTCTCTCCATAACTTCCCTTTTCCGGCTGCCGCTGACATTCTTTTTCCACTGCTGCTTTCCAGGAATAATAAAATATCAGATATACGGATACACGCTGCCATCTCCGAAGTCATCTTTTTCTCCTTTTCAAAATCATGCACTGCATTTTTCAAAGCAGCTTTCGTATATTGCCTGGTAAAATCTAATAGTTCCATAAGCTTATGATAAGCAGTTCCTCTGGACGCCCCGGTCAGACCTTCTTTTTGATTCTGCATAAATCCCGGTACTAACGGAACAATTTCCGGTTCCTGATACAGTTCCTCGCCACCGTCTTCCTGCATTTCACGCATCTGTTCTCCTGCGTAAATTCTCTTTTTCAGTTCTGAGACTGTAAATTTCAATTTCATCTGCTCTTCCTGTAAATATGGATAAGTATAATTCATCTGTTCTGACAGAAGCTCTTTCCATTCCGGCATATACGACTTTTCTGTATCCCAGTGTTCCAGCACTTCTCTCGCCAGTACTTCTGCCCGACCTGCTGTTGCTGCCCCATAGGATAATTCTTCTCTTGTAACAAGCCGCACCTGTATCCATTTTTCTGCCTTTTTCCAATCTCTCATCAGTGCCGGTAAGATCCAGTCAAAGCAGGTCTTTGCCCCTTCCATCTGATACAGTGCAAGCGAATCTTTTTCATCTGCTTTCCAGCTATTCTGCTTTTCTTCTCTTTTTATTATATCTTCCATCATTTCCAATGCCAGAAGTTCTTCTTCCCCAAGCTTCGCTGTACCGGTCAGGATCATCTTCTCTTTTGCCCTGGTCATGCCAACATAAAGAACTCTCAGTTCTTCCGAAAGATTCTCCAGCTTTGTTTTTTCCTGTATCATTCTTTTCAGAAAAGTTGGATTTTTCGTTCTCTGTTCCAGATCAACTGCATCAATTCCAATTCCCCAGTCCGGATGGATCACAATACTTCCCCTCTGATCCTGCATATTAAAGCTTTTTCCCATTCCCGCTACAAATACAATCGGAAATTCCAGTCCTTTACTTTTATGGATACTCATCAGGCGTACCGTATCTGCCTGTTCATCCATAATTCCGGCTTCTCCATAATCAACATTATATTTTTTCAACTGCTCAATATATCTGACAAAATTAAAAAGTCCTTTATAACTCGTCCCCTCAAATGCACACGCCTTTTCCATCAGCATCTCCACATTTGCGATCCGCTGCTCTCCTCCCGGCATCGCAGCAATAAAAGTCCGGTATCCTGTCTCTTCAAGGATCTCTGCCAGCAGATCATGGATCGGAGTATAGGAAAGTATGCTTCTGAAGTATCTGACCTGCCTCGTAAACTCTGCCAGCTTTTCTCTGACCGCTTCTGAAATCTCTCCGCTGCGGTTTTCCGCTTCTGCATCTGATTTTTTCTTTTCTTTCTTTTCTTTTTCTCCGGTTTCTCCACTCCCGTCTGCTCCGGTTTCTTCCGTTTTTTCTTCCCCACACAGCCAGACAGACTCGTAAAATGGCAGATTCGGATATGCCAGCCGGATCTGTGCCAGTTCTTCCGCATCCAGCCCGACAAATGGTGAAGTCAACACTGCTGTCAGTGGAAGATCCTGCCTCGCATTATCCAGAATCCGCAGATAATCTAAAAGGACACTGATCTCATACGTTTCAAAATACCCCTCTCTGCTCACTGAATATGCCGGGATTCCTTCTTCTGCCAGCACTGCTGAAAAAATTTCTGCCCATCCCTGGATACTCCGCGTTAAGATTACAATATCCTTATACTGTATCTTTCGAAAGGAATCACTGTCTTTATCGTAAATATATCCCGATCCCATCATTTCCCTGATCCTTCGTGCGATCATTCTTGCCTCAGCCTCTTTGGCATCTCTTGTCTTCATGTCCTGCTGATTAAAGATCAGAACTTCTGTCTTATCCGTAAAGACGGCATCTTCCGGTATCGGTGGAAACTCTGCTCCCGCATACAGAGCCGCATTTTCATCATATTCGATCCCTCCAAATTCCCGGAACATCAGCTTTTCAAAAAGATAGTTTGTACTGTCCAGTACTTCCTTCCTGCTTCGGAAATTTTTATGAAGATCAATTCTCTGACAGGGACTGCTTTCCACACTGTAAGTATCATACTTCTCCATAAAAAGTTCCGGTCTTGAGAGACGAAATCTGTATATGCTCTGCTTTACATCCCCTACCATGAACATATTATTTCTGCCTTTACTCATCCCTGACACACTCGTCAGGATCGTTTCCTGCACCAGATTACTGTCCTGATACTCATCCACCATCACTTCGGCAAACCGCTCCTGATATTCTTCAGCAACCGCAGATGGCACGATTTTCCCCTCTGTATTTCTCGTCAGGATTGCCAGTGCAAACTGCTCCATATCACTGAAATCAATCATATTTCTCCGCCGCTTTTTTTCATCAAACCGGTCAGCAAACTCCTGTACCAGTCCGGTCAGCGTCCTCATTGCCTGAGCGGAATCCTGCATATCTGCAATCCATTCATCTGCCGTTGCATAGAAATAAGATTTCTGAATCCCATCAATCAGAGCTTTCAACTGCTTCCGGACAGCCTGGACGGATTTCCGCAGCTCCGCATCGACAGTCTCATCTTTTTTACCCGAAAGCTTTTTCCAGTTGAAATCCATCAGAACCTCACTCATTTTCTCATAAGAGTCTGCCCTTTCCAGCTTTTTCAGTTCTTTTTCATCTGATTCCAATGCCTCTGCATACATATACGGACCTGCCGGGAGCTGACAGATTTCCATCGCCTGTCTGACCAGTCCATACAGATCGCCCAGTTGCTGTCTGACACGTTCTTCCACTGTATGCACCATTCTTGAATCTTCCAAATGCTCTCTGTCTATTTCATAATCTTCTGCACAGGAGATCAGCCACTGACGTGGATCAGGATAACTTCTTGAGTATTCATACAACTGAAGAATCAGTTCCTCAATCTTTTTATCCGTTCTGCCTGTTCCATATTTTTCCACAAATTCCCGGAACTCTTCCTCATCTTTTGCATAATGTTCTTCCAGCATTTCATCCAGTACATCCTGTTTAAGCAGACGTAGCTCCCCTTCTTCTCCCACACGGAATGACGGATCGATTCCGATCACATGGAAATGATCCCGGATTACCGACAGACAGAATTTATGCACCGTAGTGATCATCGCACTATGTATTAACGATGCCTGCTGTTCCAGATTCAGATTTCCCGGAGATTCTTCCAGTTTTTTTTCAATCGCTGCCGCGATCCTTTCTTTCATTTCGGCTGCCGCTGCCTCTGTATATGTGACAACAAGCAGCTTATCCACATCCACAGGATTCTTTTCATCCGTGATCATTGAGATGATCCTCTCAACGAGTACTGCTGTCTTTCCTGAACCGGCAGCAGCCGAAACCAGAATATTTCTGTCACGCAGATCAATGACCTGCCGCTGTTCTTTTGTCCATTTCACTGCCATACTGCCTATGTCTCCTTCTCTATTTCCGGCTTTTTTACTCCCGACTTTTCTTTATTTCTGACTTTTCTTTATTTCTGACTTTTCTTTATTCCCAGCTTTTCCTTCATACATTCGACTGCTTCTTCCAGTGAATATTTCTGCAACTGACGGTATTCACACCCTTCAATCCGCTGGTCAAATCCGCAAATATCTTTGCAGGCACAGAAATCACATCCTGTATCCTCACCAAGCAGATACGGCAATGCACTTACCTCTCCCTCATACATCTCCGCTTTCAGTTCCTTTTGCTTCGCCCTGGTATAAGCAAGTACCGTCTCAAACTTCTCCTGTGGAAGAGCTTTTGATGCACTCCCAAGTAATCCATTCTGATTCCTGCGGAGCGGATAATATAACGAACTTCCTGTCAGATTCGCCTCCAGATGTTCAATTACTTCCTCTTCACCATTCACAAGCCCATCCAGTTTCAGTTCTTTTAAAATACTTTCTTCCGTCTTCTCGTCTGTCTTTTCTCTTGCCACGATCGGATCCTGTATCCTGTAATAAAAAATTCCTGCAGGAACTATCTCCTTTCCCGGATATCTCTTTCCCTCTGCTTCCAGTGCTGCATTCAGATACACCGGCAACTGAAGCTGAAGACCATGATAGAAAGAAGTAATATCAAATACCTTTCTTCCCGTCTTATAATCTGTCACCTTGACATAAACCCGGTTCTCATCTTCGCACGTATCAATCCTGTCGATCTTACCACTTCCGAATTTAAATTCGTATCCTGCCGGTTTAAAATCTCCCTGCTCCATCTGTCGGGTCAATGCCCATACAGACCGGCGGATCAGACGCTTGATCCGATAGATCATATATTCATTTCTTGCACTTGAAAACAGGACTGTATTTCCATAATCCAGAACGCTGCTTTCCACACTTTCATCTATCAGCTCTGTCCTACGTTCCTCCGGCATTGTTACCCAGTCCAGTTTCTCTTCCTCTGCTTTTCTTGCAAAACGTTCTAATGCCTGATGTGCAATATTTCCCAGATCCATCGCCTCAAATCCGTAGGTTTCCCGGTCAGAAAGCCGTAAACCATAACTCAGGAAATGAGCATAGGCACAGGAAGCAAACTTTTCCAGCCTCGTCACACTCACGCGTTCAGGATCAAGATACAGCTTTTCAGCCATCTGACTTCCCAGCATACCGGCTTCTTTTTTATAAAATCCTGCTCTCAGCAGCTTTTCAACCACTGATCTGCTTTTTTCATCGCCTGCAAACCATGTATAAAGTTCTTTCCATTGTGCATCCAGTCCCTGTTCTTTTTCTCTCAGCCCTTCCGCCAGTCTGAGAATCCCGGTCCTTCTTGTCATCTCACACTGCTGCCATGACTTTTCTTCCTCATCCACCGGTTTTAAATTTGGGAACAACCGCATCAACTCCTGGATCAGATACGACGGCCGGAGAGATTTTCCCTCTCCTGACACTTTTGCCCAGGATAAAAAGAGAAATTTTGTCGGCTTGGTAAGATTTAAATACAAATAAAATTTCTGAATATAAATCTTTTCTTTTGCTCCCGGAGAAAGTGAGATTTCTTTCTTCTGAAACTGCTCCCGGTCACATTCAGACAACAATCCGCCCACTCCTGTATTTCCCGGTAAAAGTGTATCATTTGCCCCTACAAAGAATAAAGCTTTGATATTCTTGATCCTTGTACGTTCTACATCTCCGATCATAACCTGATCAAGACTTGGCGGAATGACTCCTACCTTCGCCTCTTCCAGTCCTGCATCCAGTAATTCACAGTAATCTTTCAGAGCGATTTCTTCTTCACCCAGCAGACTTACAAATTTATCAAATAATTCCATAACGATCCTGTATACCTGTGCATACTCTTTCGCCAGTGCCAGTTCTCCCCGGTCCTGAAATTTTTTCTCCAACTGTGTAATTTTCTGTTGCAGCTTTTCCTGAACAAGATATTCATATACTGCCTGCGTTACATCTCTGACAGTCTTTTTCTTCTGCTTCAGAACCTGTATCAGTCCCATCGTCTTTTCTACAAAGATCACTCTCAGATGATTCAGTTCTTCCAGTTCTTTTTCTCCGGTTGACGGAGTTCTTCTGACCCACGCCTGCTGCCATTTTTTATACCCTTTAATATCCAGTGCCAGACAATAATTTTCCAATCGGTCAATCTCTTTGTCCGTAAAACCGCACAATCCGGTCCTCAAATGCCTGAATACACTTTCGTAGGTAAAATTCTGTTCTGCCATCGCCAGCAGGCTCCGCAGATATTCTACAAATGAATTGAGCAAAATACTTTTTTTATGATCCATAAAAACCGGAATTTCAAATAATTCACACGCTTTCTCCAATGCATCCGCATACAGGTTCAGATCCGCAGCTATAACCGCAATATCCCGATATCTGTAGTCTTTTTCACGCACCAGCTTTCGGATTGATTCTGCCACATACCTGGCTTCTTCTCTCGGATTTTTCGTCTCATGAAGCGAAATTGCTCCGCTGCAGGTTTCCGATTCTTCTTTTTTCTTTTTATACTGTCTCCTTGAATAACGGAAAAGTTCCGATTCTAAAAATGCCATCTCAGGATTTTCTCTGAACCGGTATGGCACTTTTTCATACAGGCAGACCGATTCTTCAACCTCTGCCCCTGCATCCTGTGCAGTCTTTACAAGAGATGTAACCATCTGCTTGCTCAACGCAAAAAGCTGGTAAGGATGCCGATAAATAAAAGGATCTTCCCTGCGGTCAATTTCAACCGTAACTATCACCTTTTCACTGACTTTTAAAAGTTCTGAGATCAGCCGGATCTGAACCGGAGTAAATCCCGTAAATCCATCCAGTGCGATCACGCTCCCCTTAAGAAGTTCTGAGTCACATACCGCTCTCGCCAGTACATCCAACATCTCTTCTTTGGTAATATAACGATCCCGCAGATACTCTTCAAATCCTTCATATACTTTACGGATATCCTGCAATTTATAATAAAGATAACTTTCCTGACTGAGTCCCTCCATAAAGTCATCCAGCTTGTCAAAATCAACACCATACTGTACAAATTCTGAGATAACAGACTTTACTTCACTAATATATCCCTGCTTTTTCAGATTTCCTTTCAATACTTTCAGGTCATCCTCGAGCTTCCCCGCAATCCTCCGGATCACAAGATTCTTCCCCTCATCATCAAGAACCGGCTGTTCTTCCCTGCCGACTTCTTCAAATACGCGATATGCCAGTCTCATAAAGCTTAATGCATCAATATTCATGATGCCGCCTCTCGGATGTGCCGCACATAAATCTCTCTGCGTCTGCATGGTAAACTGCTCCGGTACAAGAACCAGATAATTCTTTTCCGGGTGTTCCATTGATTCATTCACGATCTGCTGATAAAGATAATGAGATTTTCCACTTCCTGAATTTCCCAAAATAAACTGTAGTGACATTCATTTCCTCCAAATGCTATGGTATACAGAGCATCTGCCACCGGCAGTTTCTTCTGCATACTTTGGTATAAAAAGCAGATACAGACCGGTCACTCTTCCCACACCGTTCCTGCATCTGCCCGTTGTCCGCAATCACTTTGTATCGTTCCTGTATCGATGAACTGCTTTACTTTATAAGACTTAACAACTCACCTTTTGATACTGCACCGATCTGTCGGCCTGCTTCCTCACCGTTCTTAAACGCAATAAAGGTCGGGATACTCATTACTCTGTATTTCTGTGCAATCTCCATCGCCTGATCAATATTGATATTGCACACTTTGATTTCCGATTCCTCCTCAGCAATCTCATCCACGATCGGACTCATCATCTTACAAGGTCCACACCAGTCTGCATAAAAATCTACCAGTACCGGCTTTTCCGCCTGAAGAACTTCCTGCTCAAAATTTTCTACCGTTAACTTAACAACTGACATCTTTCTTTCCTCCTATAAACGAATCACTAAGTTACTTTCCTGCATTTTTCTGCATTTTAACTTTTCTTTTTTATTAATCTCCAGTTTCACCTGAAAATAAGCACTTTTTTCTAAAAATCAAATACCATCGGATCATAACTTGTTCTTTTATTTTGATTCATTGCATTCATCCTTTTCATATCTTCTTCCGTAATCTCAAAATCGGATATCGAAATATTCTGCAATAACCGTTCTTTATTTTTCGACTTTGGAATTGGGATAATCCCCTGCTGGACATTCCAACGCAACAATAACTGAGCAGACGTCTTATTATATCCCGCAGCCATCCTGCCAATCTCATCCTCGTCCAGATTTCCCCGCAATAAAGGTCCCCATGCCATGACCTGAATCTCATTTTCTCTGCAAAATCCGAGTAATTTCTCATCATGCATAAACGGCGTATGCTCAATCTGATCGATCATCGGTCTGACTTTACAATTTGCCAGCAGATACTCCAACTGGCAGACTTCAAAATTGCATACACCTATGCTCCTGACCTTTCCATCAGTATACAGCTTTTCCATTGCTTTCCATGTATCAAGCATTCTTTCCCGGTTCTGTCCCGGCCAGTGTACAAGAAACGAATCCAGATAATCCGTCTTCAGGCGTTCTAAAGACTCTCCAAAGCTTTCAATCGTCCGCCCATACCCCTGGTTACAATTATCTACCTTGCTGATCAGGAAAATATCCTGCCTGGGAATCCGGTTCTTCTCTAACGCTTCACCCAGTCCGCTTTCATTTTTATACATCTGAGCCGTATCAAATAAGCGATAACCCTGTTCATATGCATATCTTACTGCATCGTCCATTTCTTTTCCCGCATTCATCTTATAGACACCAAGACCCATCTCTGGAATTTCAACACCATTATTTAATCGAAACATAATAAGCCTCCCTTCCATTTTGCGATACGACTACAGTATAACATACTTTTTCTTGCGGTTAAATCTTTTCTGTATCTTACCATATCCGCATTGCGTTATCAATACAGATATTATTTTATGATGCCAGGGTCAAAAGGTCTAAGCCCACATGAGCTTGCTCATAGGTGGGTGAAAGACCTTAGGACCCGCCCCGATATGAGCATAAAAGTGGGATGATAATCCCACGATATGCGAATATTGGGTAGGATTGTGGGAGTGCGTAGCACGGAGCAATCCGTAGGCATCAAAGTCGGGGGCTTTTGACCCCGACATAATTTTATAATTTCATAATATTTCCAGCACTTTTTTATCACATTTTCGTCCTAAAATAACATCTGACATTAAGGGGAGTCTGTCAATCGAATTGAAGGGAGTATAAATTCTATGACAAATGAACAATATCATACTTTGATCCATCCTTATACAGATGCCATGAACCTGATCCTTACCCGACTGGAGATTTTAAATCACTGTGCCGCTGACAATGAGGATGTCCGGCCAATCCATGGAATCACCCACCGGATCAAGGAAAAAATAAGTATGGAAAATAAATTAAAAAAGAAACATTCTAACGGAAGTGTGCAGGATGCACGCACATTACTGAAAGATATTGCCGGTATCCGCGTTATCTGCTTTTTTGAACGCGATATTTATCAGCTTGCTGAATCATTAAAAAAGCAGACTGACCTGATCCTCGTCTGCGAAAAAGATTATATCCGACATCCAAAACCGAACGGTTACCGGAGCTATCATCTTGTACTGGGAGTTCCTATTTATTCACTGGATGGCATGGAATACTATCCGGTGGAAATTCAGTTTCGCACCATTTCCATGGATTTCTGGGCTGCCATGGAACACCGGATCTGCTATAAATCCCAGCCCTTTGATGAACTCGAAATGAAAAGTGCTTTCCGGCAGTATGCAGAAATACTTGATGGGATTGAGAAATCCTTTGAAGTGTATAGTGAGAATTGTGGGTGAAATTTGTATTTGTTGGGGTGATACGCTTAGAAGACATACAAATTCTTGGTGGCG
>OLGH01000249.1_pt1 | contig 69783 bp, 61 predicted proteins | sample 1604851 | NCBI WGS metagenome assembly OLGH01 (sample SAMEA3888894, study PRJEB22519) | human gut metagenome | biome: human gut; feature: human-associated habitat; material: faeces | place: Denmark | collected 2010 | reverse complement strand
CTGAATAGTCAACTCGCTTACCGAGAAGGTTCTGACGGAAACGTCCCTGCTTACCCTTTAACATATCTGATAATGACTTGAGTGCTCTGTTTCCAGGTCCTGTTACAGGACGTCCTCTTCTACCATTATCAATAAGGGAGTCAACAGCCTCCTGAAGCATTCTCTTCTCATTTCTTACAATGATATCAGGTGCTCCAAGCTCCATAAGTCTTGCAAGTCTGTTGTTACGGTTAATAATTCTTCTATACAAATCATTGAGGTCGGAGGTAGCAAATCTACCACCATCAAGCTGTACCATAGGACGAAGATCCGGCGGAATAACCGGAACAACATCCATAATCATCCATGAAGGTTTATTGCCTGATTCACGGAATGCCTCCACAACCTCAAGTCTCTTGACGATTCTGGCCCTCTTCTGTCCGGCTGCATCGACAAGCTCAGCCTTCAGTTCCTCAGAATCCTTCTCAAGATCTATTGCCTCAAGCAGTTCCTTGACTGCCTCCGCGCCCATACCGACACGGAAGGAGTCACTTCCAAACTGCTCACATGCATCATTATATTCCTTTTCGGAAAGAACCTGCTTATATGATAAGGTGGTTGTTCCCGGGTCAAGTACTATATAAGATACAAAATAGAGAACCTTCTCAAGGATTCTCGGTGATAAATCAAGGATTAATCCCATACGGCTAGGGATACCCTTAAAGTACCAGATATGTGACACAGGAGCTGCAAGCTGAATGTGTCCCATACGCTCTCTACGAACGCTTGCCTTTGTAACCTCAACACCACAACGGTCACAGACAATACCCTTGTATCTTATCTTCTTATATTTTCCACAATGACATTCCCAATCTTTCATTGGTCCAAAGATTCTCTCACAGAATAAGCCATCGCGCTCAGGCTTAAGAGTTCTGTAGTTGATAGTCTCAGGCTTGGTTACCTCACCATGTGACCACTCAAGAATCTTTTCTGTAGACGCAAGTCCAATCTTGATTGAATCAAATGTTAACGGCTGATATGATTCATTATTCACTGTCTCTGGCATTTTAGGAACTCCCTTCTATTATTCTTCATCATCGGAGAAATCATCATCACTGCCAAAGTCTGAATCATCAAAATCATCGTCATCATTTTCTTCAACATTTGACATCTCTCCATCAACAAATTCCTGCTTCTGGTAGCCATGCTCGCCAAACTCGCCATCATCATACTTGAAATCCTTAAGCTCGTCATAGTTTGGTGTCTCATCGCCACCGATTATGCTCTCCTGAATGTTAACTTCCTCTCCGTTTTCGTCAAGAACCTTAACATCAAGTGCAAGTGATCTGAGCTCCTGTAATAATACCTTGAAGGATTCAGGAATACCCGGTTCAGGAATATTATCGCCTTTGATAATTGCTTCGTATGTCTTAACACGTCCTACAACATCATCAGACTTAACTGTAAGTATCTCCTGAAGAGTATATGATGCGCCATAAGCCTCGAGAGCCCAAACCTCCATCTCTCCGAAACGCTGTCCACCGAACTGTGCCTTACCACCAAGCGGCTGCTGTGTAACGAGTGAGTATGGACCGGTTGAACGTGCATGAATCTTATCGTCAACCAGATGGTGAAGCTTCAGGTAGTGCATGTGTCCGATTGTTACAGGGCTGTCAAAATACTCTCCTGTTCTACCATCTCTGAGTCTCACCTTACCATCTCTTGAAATAGGAACTCCCTTCCACTCTTTTCTGTGGTCAAGATGTTCACCAAGGTACTGCATAACGCCCTCGTTTACATCATCCTTATGCTTCTCCTTGAAATCTTCCCACTCCATATTTACATAATCGTTGGCAAGATCAAGTGTGTCCATGATTGCACGCTCGTCTGCACCCTCAAAAATAGGTGTCGATACATTAAATCCAAGAGCCTTGGCAGCAAGACTTAAGTGAATCTCAAGCACCTGTCCGATATTCATTCGTGAAGGCACGCCGAGTGGGTTCAGCACGATATCAAGCGGTCTGCCGTTTGGAAGGAATGGCATATCCTCTACAGGAAGAATTCTTGAAACGACACCCTTGTTACCATGACGGCCGGCCATCTTATCACCGACAGAAATCTTTCTCTTCTGTGCGATATAGATACGGACTGACTGATTTACACCAGGTGAAAGCTCATCGCCATTCTCTCTTGTAAATACCTTAGCATCAATAATAATACCATATTCTCCGTGAGGAACCTTGAGTGAGGTGTCTCTAACCTCCCTTGCCTTCTCACCGAAAATAGCACGAAGAAGTCTTTCCTCAGCTGTAAGCTCAGTCTCACCCTTAGGAGTAACCTTACCTACAAGAATATCTCCGGCACGAACCTCGGCACCGATACGAATGATACCTCTGTCATCAAGATCCTTGAGTGCATCATCGCCGACACCCGGAACATCTCTTGTGATTTCCTCAGGTCCGAGCTTGGTATCTCTTGCCTCTGCCTCGTACTCCTCTATATGAATAGATGTATATACATCATCCATTACAAGACGCTCGCTAAGTAAAACGGCATCCTCGTAATTGTAACCTTCCCATGTCATGAAACCGATGAGAGGGTTCTTACCAAGAGCGATCTCACCATTGGAGGTTGAAGGACCATCAGCGATAACCTGACCCTTCTCAACAACATCGCCCTTTGTAACTATTGGCTTCTGATTGTAGCAGTTGCTCTGGTTGCTTCGTGCAAACTTAGTAAGACGATACTTGTCTATAGTTCCGTTCGCAAGCTTAATGTTGATTTCCCTTGATGTGGCAAGGTCAACAACACCTGCATTCTTAGCAACAACACACATGCCTGAGTCTACAGCAGCCTTGTGCTCCATTCCTGTGCCGACAACCGGTGCCTCTGTTGTAAGAAGCGGAACCGCCTGACGCTGCATGTTGGATCCCATGAGGGCACGGTTAGCATCATCGTTCTCAAGGAAAGGAATCATGGATGTAGCAACTGAGAATACCATCTTAGGTGACACGTCCATAAGGTCAATCTTGCTCTTTGCAAACTCAGAGGTCTCTTCTCTGAAACGGCCTGATACAGAATTCTTGACGAAATGTCCCTCTTCATCAAGCTCGGCATTAGCCTGTGCAACATAGTAATTATCTTCCTCATCTGCTGTGAGATAACGAACCTCATCTGTTACGACAGGGTTCTTAGGATCTGTCTTGTCAACAACTCTGTACGGAGCCTCAACAAAACCATACTCATTGATTCTCGCATAAGCTGCAAGAGAGTTGATAAGTCCGATATTAGGACCCTCAGGGGTCTCAATAGGACACATTCTGCCATAATGAGTATAGTGAACATCTCGAACCTCGAATCCGGCACGGTCTCTTGAAAGGCCACCAGGTCCTAACGCTGAGAGTCTTCTCTTATGGGTAATCTCAGAGAGTGGGTTATTCTGATCCATGAACTGTGAAAGCTGGGAGCTTCCGAAGAACTCCTTAACTGCCGCAGTAACAGGCTTAATATTTATAAGTGTCTGTGCAGTAACGCCATCAAGATCCTGTGTTGTCATTCTCTCTCTTACAACACGCTCCATTCTTGACAGACCGATTCTGTACTGATTCTGTAAAAGCTCACCAACCGCACGAATACGTCTGTTGCCAAGGTGATCGATGTCATCCTTGTTTCCGACATGGTACTCAAGGTGCATATTATAGTTGATGGATGCCATAATATCTTCTATAGTAATATGCTTAGGAATGAGATCGCCGATATTCTTGCGGATCGCAGCCTTGATATCATCAAGATTGCTGTTCTCAGCAAGTATCTGTGAGAGAACAGGATAAAATACGCTCTCGTTAACTCCAAGCTCCTTAGCCTCTTCCTCCGTTATATCAACATGCTTAGTAATATCAACCATCATGTTGGAGAGAACCTTAACTCTTCTCTCACCGCACTGAAGCCATACAAAAGGTACAGCAGCATTCTGAATATCAAGAGCCTGTTCCTTAGTAAGAACAGTTCCTGCCTCTGCAAGCACCTCACCTGTTGTTGTATCAACAACATCATCGGCAAGTGTCTGACCCGCAATACGATTGCGGAGATTAAGCTTCTTATTAAACTTGTAACGTCCTACCTTGGCAAGATCATATCTTCTTGGATCGAAGAACATGGCATTGATGAGGCTCTCTGCGCTGTCTACAGAAAGAGGCTCACCCGGTCTTATCTTCTTGTATAACTCAAGAAGACCTGACTGGTAGTCATCACTTGTATCCTTTGCAAGGCTCGCCATAATCTTAGGCTCCTCGCCGAAAAGGTCAATAATCTGGGCATTGGTTCCATAACCAAGTGCACGGATAAGCACTGTAACAGGAACCTTTCTAGTTCTATCTACACGCACGGAGAAAACGTCGTTAGCGTCCGTTTCATACTCTAACCACGCACCTCTATTAGGAATAACTGTACATGAGAATAACTCTTTACCAACCTTATCATGTCCAATCTCATAATAGATACCAGGAGAACGCACTAACTGGCTAACGATAACTCGTTCAGCACCATTGATGACGAAGGTGCCTGTGGCTGTCATAATAGGCAGGTCACCCATGAAAATCTCATGCTCCTTGATTTCCTCTGTCTCCTTATTGTAAAGTCTTACCTTTACCTTAAGTGGCGCAGCATAAGTAGCATCTCTCTCCTTACACTCTTCTATTGAATACTTCACATCTTCCTCACACAATGCGAAGTCTACGAATTCCAGGCTCAAATGACCACTGTAATCCGCAATAGGAGAGATATCCGCGAAAGCTTCCTTAAGACCTTCCTTAAGAAACCACTTATATGAATCTTTCTGGATTTCAATAAGGTCTGGCATCTCAAGAACCTCATTCCGTCTTGAATAGCTCATACGAATACTTTTGCCATAATGCATCGGACGTAATCTGTTTTTTTCCATTGACGTTTCACCCCTTGCGTTGATTTAATATGGTTTTCCATAAATTTGCATTAATAGGGACTTTCACCCATAATGTAGCATTTTCCAGTGTAGCACCACTCTTTCAAGATGTCAAGCCCCTATTTGAATATTCTTTTGTAATTTTTTATATATTTTCTACAAATCAATATATTTAAGAGTATAAGAACAATTCCCAGGTTCTAAACTGTGTGCTGAAAAAGCAAAAAAGGCTATGCGTCACCGCATAGCCTTTCAAATCCGATTGGGTAAAATTACTTAATAGTAACCTTTGCACCAGCCTCTTCAAGCTGCTTCTTAATAGCCTCAGCCTCTTCCTTGCTAACGCCCTCCTTAACTACCTTAGGAGCAGATGTAACAAGATCCTTAGCTTCCTTAAGACCTAAGCCTGTGATCTCACGAACAACCTTGATAACTGGAACGCCAGCGCCCTCTGTAAGCTCTACATCGAACTCTGTCTTCTCCTCAGCTGCTGCTGCGCCAGCACCTGCTGCTGCAACTACAACGCCTGCTGCTGCAGATACGCCGAACTCTTCCTCACATGCCTTAACGAGATCGTTAAGCTCTAATACTGTTAAACCCTTGATTACTTCAATAATTTCCTGAGTTGTCATTTTATTTTCCTCCATTAAATATTTTGAATATTTTAATATTGTTTCACATGAACATTCATGCTTCATGCAGCCATCTACCTTATATACAGTAAACAGCCGGATTATTATTCATACCTAACTCTGAATGAATTAAGCCTCTGCGTTCTTCTCAGCAATCTGCTTAAGAACACGAGCAAAGTTGGTAACAGGGGACTGAATGCTTCCAAGGAACTTGGAAAGTAATTCGTCTCTTGATGGGATAGTAGCAATAACCTTGATACCATTCTCATCATAGTATGTGCCATCAACGACACCGCCCTTTAACTGAAGCTTGTCTGCTGTCTGCGCGAACTGGAATAAAACTCTTGCAGGAGCTGTAGCATCAGTCTTAGAGATAGCGATAGCTGTAGGTCCCTCAAGGCTCTTAGAAAGCTCCTCAAAAGGAGTATCCTTAACTGCTATGTTGATAAGAGTGTTCTTATACACCTTATAAGTAACACCAGCTTCTCTTAACTGCTTACGGAGCTGTGTATCCTGCTCAACTGTAAGTCCACGATAGTCAACAACAACTGCTGCTACTGCGCCATCAAGAGCTGCGCTGATCTCATCAACGATTGGCTTCTTAATCTCTACTTTTGCCATGATTTCTTCCTCCTATTATATTTTTCTTTGCCATATATAATATAAGAAAAAAGCCCCCCGTAGCCGGAGAGCACACATAAGTCTGATACTTATATTATCCCTCGGCAGGTGTACTTAGCCTTATATCCGTCCGGATACCTGCTGTCTACGGCAAAATCCCTCATTCGTTATATATGCTATAAGAAAGAGAGCCGATTTCCATTCGTAAAAACAGAAATCTGTATATTACATTCCGTCCGGAAGTCCCGAACGGAATGCATTATATCATTAATATATATCCGGTGTCAACCGTTTTTTCATAAAACAGAAATACTTACCGAACCAAAAAAGAATTAACCAACGTACTTAGATGTGTTAACCTTTACACCAGGACCCATTGTGGAAGCAAGTGTAATGTTCTTTAAGTATGTTCCCTTTAATGATGAAGGCTTAGCCTTAACGATTGCATCCATGATAGCCTGGAAGTTGTCTGCTAACTGCTCTTCTGTGAAAGAAACCTTTCCAACTGGAACATGTACAATGTTAGTCTTGTCAAGTCTGTACTCAATCTTACCAGCCTTGATCTCGTTGATAGCCTTTGTTACATCCATAGTAACTGTACCAGCCTTAGGGTTTGGCATTAAGCCCTTAGGTCCAAGTACACGACCAAGACGACCAACAACGCCCATCATATCAGGTGTAGCAACAACTACGTCGAACTCAAACCAGCCATCGTTCTGGATCTTTGGAATAAGCTCCTCGCCGCCTACATAATCAGCTCCTGCTGCCTCAGCCTCATTAGCCTTGTCACCCTTAGCGAAAACTAAGACTCTTACAGTCTTACCTGTTCCGTGAGGAAGAACTACAGCACCACGGATCTGCTGCTCAGCGTGACGTCCGTCACAACCTGTTCTGATATGCGCTTCAACTGTCTCGTCAAACTTTGCAGTTGCTGCCTTCTTAACTAAAGCTACTGCTTCAGCCGTATCGTAAGCCATTGTACGATCGATTAACTTGGCAGCTTCTGTATATTTCTTACCTTTTTTCATTATCAATAACCTCCTAGTGGTATTTGCGGGGAAATCCCTCCCACGTCTTGTGCTCGGCTCCGTGCCGAAATTGATTCAAATTAATCCTCTACAACGATACCCATGCTTCTTGCAGTACCAGCGATCATGCTTGTAGCTGCTTCAACGGATGCTGCGTTGAGATCCGGCATCTTAAGCTCAGCAATCTTCTGAACCTCAGATCTCTTAATTGTTGCGACCTTAGTCTTGTTAGGAACACCTGATGCAGACTTAAGATTACAAGCCTTCTTAAGAAGAACTGCTGCTGGAGGAGTCTTTGTTACGAAGCTGAAGCTTCTGTCAGCGTAAACAGTGATAACAACAGGAATAACCATTCCATCCTGATCTGCTGTTCTTGCGTTGAACTCCTTTGTGAACTGCATGATGTTAACACCATGCTGGCCAAGTGCAGGACCAACTGGTGGAGCCGGTGTTGCTTTGCCGCCTGGAATCTGTAATTTGATATAACCTTCTACTTTCTTTGCCATTTTGGCACCTCCTAAATAATGTGGTAATTGCGGGGAAATCCCTCCCACTTCCGCATGCCGTGTATATATTATGTACAATGCATGACGGACGCATCAAAAAATTGTTACATTTTCTTAATTTCTGTGAAACTTAACTCAACCGGTGTTTCACGACCGAACATGTCGACGTTGATTGTAACGCTGCGCTTGCCTGCGTTGACGCTCTTAATCATGCCGACTGTCTTATCCCAGACGCCGCTCGTCACGATGATGCTGTCGCCAACCTTGTACTCTGAATCTGCTGCAAGGATGACATCGCCCATGCCTAACGCCTTAATCTCGGACTCTGACAAAGGAACAGGCTTAGATCCCGGTCCGACAAAGCCGGTAACGCCTCTGGTGTTACGGACAACATACCAGGTATCATCATTCATAATCATGTTCACAAGTACATAACCAGGGAACATCTTGCGCTGAACCTGCTTGGTAACGCCGTTCTTAACCTCCTGAACGTCTTCCATTGGTACCAGAACCTCAAGAATCTGATCCTGAAGATGTCTGTTTTCAATTGTCTTTTCAATGTTAGCCTTAACCTTGTTCTCATATCCTGAGTAGGTATGGGCTACATACCAATTTGCCTCTGACATTCCTAATCCACCTTTTCCTTACTTTACTAAGAACCCTAAACCGAAACGAAACACAATATCAATAACGGTTATCAGCACACCTAAAATAACTGAGATAATCACAACCGCACCGGTCTGTTTACCGACGGTCTCCGGGGTCGGCCATGAGATAGTCTTGAACTGTCCCTTAAGGCCTTTGAACCAGCTTGTCTTCTTGGCAGCCGGCTTCTTACTCTTCTTTTCAGAATCGCCCATAATTACCTCCAATTACTTTGTTTCCTTGTGTAATGTGTGTGACTTACAGAACTTACAATACTTCTTTGTCTCCATTCTGTCCGGATGTGTCTTCTTGTCCTTAGTCATGTTGTAATTACGCTGCTTGCACTCTGTACATGCCAATGTTATCTTTACACGCACAACTTCCACCTCCAATTAGTTTCTTTTAATAATTAGTGTTTTTAAGGCATAAAAAAAAAGCCTTAGCTCTTCCATAGCTAGTTTAGAATATCATAGGGCACATTGTAAGTCAAGCTTTTTTTTAATATTTTTATTGTACTTCTTCCTATTATATGTTATATTTACCTTAATCAGATTGTGAAATTTATGTGAACTTATATTCATCATGGCTGCAAACGGATTTTCAGTCACTATATATAATTACGCCACACGGAGGTGACACTTTTGATTAACAGTGTATATGATTATTATATAAGTACATACGGAAACAGAACGATATCACGCCATGACTCCCACAAGAAGAGTGAGCTGCGCGATATATACAACAACATTGTAAAGATTAACAGAGCTTCCCCATTATATAAGGTAGATATGTCTGAGAGTTCCCAGAAGCTCGCCATCGACATCAAGGAAGCTGCGCGTGCGCTTACCGATACCCTGAGCGACATTACCGACATCTCAGACGACACTGCTCCTATAGGAATTACCGCTGTATCCGACAATCCTGCTCTGGTTACGGTCAGCTATTCAGGAAGCAGCATGCCGGACGACAGTGAACTCACCTTCGATGTCAAGCAGCTTGCCTCACCACAGGTCAACATAGGTGAGTATGTATCCTCCGGAGCCAAGATTCTCTTTCCGGGGACTTACTCTTTTAATATTGAGAACAACGACAGCACATACTCACTCGAATTCACCGTCAAGGACGATGACAATAACGGCACTATTTTAGGCAAGCTCGCCAAGTCCATATCACACTCCGGTATAGGTCTTGATGCGGAGGTTATCCAGAACCAGTATGCACAGAAGGCACTCAGGATTACTTCACAGACAACAGGAAGCCATAAGGGCTCCCCTACACAGTTCAGAATAACCGAGGGAAACACCAATCATTTAACCGGTGCAGTCAAGCTGTATGGTCTTGATAATATTGACAGTTATCCATCCAATGCCGTATTTGACCTCAATGGCAGGTCAACGATATCTGAAAACAATTCATTTCTCGTTGACGGCTGTTATGAAGTTACACTTCACGGAACCTCCGCAGAATATGGTGAAGGCAAGGTTACCGCAATGAAGGACGGCAGTGTCCTGCTTGATGAATACAACAAGCTCGCCGATAACTACAATCGTTTTCTCGAGTTATCCAACAGCAAGGATACACATGAACTGCGTATGCTCCGCTCAACCGTCACATCCACGGTCAAGCGCTATCGCCAGACCTTAGAGATCAACGGCTTTACGGTAAACGATGACAATACCTTGTCCGTTGATTCCGATTCACTGACAGCCTCAGCTAAATCGGGTTCCATTTTTGACAATCTCAATAACCTCAGTACCTTCAAGGATGCCTTGAGAAAAAGAATCAATAACATTGAGATTAACCCTATGGAGTATATAAATAAGAAGGTAGTTGCATATAAGAATCCACACAAGCTTATTTCCTCCACCTACTCCACATCAATCTACACAGGCATGATGTTTGACCGGTCGCTGTAAGGCAGACCGGTCTTTTTTATTAAGGACGGCTTTTGTGCTATAGTTTTGGACGATACCATTCCGATACTGCCCAAAAGAAATTGTTATTCAATTATGTAGTAATTGCCTCTTCAATTGCTCTGAGCCTAACATCATAATTATGCAGCTCACGCACCTTTTTCTGCCCATTCAAAGCAATCCGCTTTCTCTCATCCTCATGCGAAAGGTAATAGCCCACCTTTTTCACAAGGTCCGCCTCATCCTCGAACCATACAAGCTCCTCACCGTTCTTAAAATACATCACAAGCTCCGGCTGGAAGTTGGTAATGCAGAACCCGCCCGCCGCAAGTATATCCCACACTCTCAGAGGAATCCCGCTCCTGATATTTCTTATCGTAAAATTCAGATTAATCCTGCTGTTGTAAAACACCACCGGCGATTCATCCCAGTACCGCACCGGCCCCATATTATGCGCCAGCACAAAATCCGCATTCTCATCATCCGTGAACACGCTGACATCGTACCTCTTTGACAGCGCTCCCAGCAGCTTATACCTCTCAAGCTGCGCTATCTTAAAGCCTAGAACTGTCGTGGAAAAAATAAGCGAAATATCAGAAAACGAACGCTCGCTCTTCTCTATCCTGAAATGCCTACCCAACTCATCAATTATCTCAGCCGTCAGCATGCCGTCTATATAGTTCTCACCATATATCTCCATCTGCATTTTCATCAGCGCATCAAAATATCCCCGCACATAATCAGGAAGCATATCCTTAATCTCGTCATAGGAGTTCTTTCGGTACATGCTGCCGATGAAGGAGACGTCATATAGATAGTCCGAGCTGGTTTCATCCGAATAGCAATGTCCGGGATTTATTTCATTACCTTTATTCTGGTCTGAGCAGAAGCTTCTGTCTGACTCTCTGTACGCTTTCTGCCCTCCGCGTTCTCTCTGCTCTCTGTTTTCCCTCTGCTCTCTCTGTTCTTTACACTCTCTATCGACAACTCCATGGTATATGCTGTTGTTTATTATATCGTATTGATGTCCCAGCGCCTCATCCGCCCTCTCTACAGCAGCCGCAAGCGGAAGATAGAACACATTCGCTCCACGCTCCTTAAATTCCATATAGCAGAACTTATCAAATATAAATATGTAGTTACATTTGTTAAAGATGGACTGATGATACATCGTGGATAGTGGGCTGTCGCACGTCCAGCATATATACTTGATGCCTGTTTCCGAAAATTGTTCACATATATCGGAGATAATCGGAAAATAATTCACAGAAAACACAGCGTCATACACACTGCCCAGCTTTTCCGCTGTACGGCACTCATTACCTTCATGCTCCTTTGCCTCCTGTACATTATTGCAGGCTTTACTCTCCTCCCCATTAAACAGCTTGTCTATAAATCTGCCGGTAAAATTCTCGTCCACCTCGAAATTGCCCAGCTCCAGCTCAAACGTGTCTACCGTATGCCCCCGGCGTCTGAGTGCCGATATTATGTCTGCCTGATTGTATGCCTTCCAGCAGTAAAAAAGTATTCTCATAGTTCCACCATAATCTTCACGTAATCCTCTGTCCTGTTATGCATTATCCCGAAGCCCTTGCAGAGATCCTGCATATCATCCAATGCTCATCTGCCACAATCCATATATCAGCTATATACCTGCTAATACCCCGCTACTCGAAATCTATTTCCTCATTAACTTTCTGGTGTATATCTATTCTGTTCTGGATGTCTATTGTATTTACAAGCCATCCATTAAAGTTACAGTTTTTTATAAACTCGTCAATTCTGTTTACGCCATACATCTCCTTGACTGTGACAACAACTCCGAATCTCAGTCCAATACCATCTTTGGGATCAAGCCTGTTATTTGTCTTTATTTCCATTCCCCAATTTTTGTTTTTATATGCCTTCTTTGGAATGCGTCTGTCCCTTACCTTTTCTGAAATATATTTAACATTGTCCCATTTTCTGAAGCGTTCCCTTGCCTCCCCCTCAAGTATGTAACTTCCGGCTTCACCTATATCATCACACTGGTTCTGTTTATCTTCATTTATCTCATTCAATTTACCATTATCCTTAATTCGTCCAAAATGAAGATTCAGCTCTGTGTTGGTATAATCTACACCCTGAGCTCTATCGCATAATGGAAAATAACACATTGTTGCCCTCGCAAAATACGGATAAGAGTCACCTTTTAAAGGAATAGGAAAATGATAATTATAGGTATTCCATTTTTCACTTACATCCGTCACTAAAAATTTTATTTCATCTTCAGGTGTCTGAATAATATCTGTAATCTTTATCGGAACAATTCCGTGTCCGTATAACGCTACTTCCTCCGGAGTTGGCGCATCATTCCATCCTCTGGCTGCATCAATAATCAGAGCCTTGGCAACCTCCCTATTCAATCCCAATATATTAATCAAATATGCCAATTTTCTTGCTATCCAAGGCGCCGCAAAGGAAGTTCCTGCAACCAATGTAACACCCAATGGTTCACATACCTGAATATATTGTTCCTCACTTCCTCCATAGTAGCTTACATCCGGCTTTGCAAAAAAGGATAAAGCCAAACCCTTGCGTGAATACTTTGTAGATAAACCGCTCTTTGTCACTGAATTTACAACCATACTATTAATCGAATCTGCGGGAGAGCCTATTTTTTCTATATCTGCGCGTGATTTGTTTGTTCCCGCTACAACAAATATTACATCGTTCTCATACTGCAGCTGATCCAGCACAGCGGCTTCTGCCGAAATAAAATTATCATTTATTTCCTGATTGCTTCCTAGCGAAATGTTCCATACCTTTATATCTTTATTTCCCTCAATAATTCTTTTTATAAGCTTTATGATAGTAAATGATGAAAACTGTGCTCCTGCTGCAACTCCAAAATGACGCACCCTGAATCTGCCGCATCCGTCATCCAACCACGGATTCAGTTTAGGACCATCTACTATTATTGAAGACACTGCTGTTCCATGGCGATAATCATTCTGTCCTTTAGGAATATTGTTATCTACCATGTCATGGTATTCTACCCATTCTGAAAAATATACTCTTGTATCAAACAAAGTGTCGATAACCCCTATTGTCGGTTCAATTCCCGGAGATGGAATCAAGGAAATATCTCTCTCATATTCTTCTATAAAATCATCCGGTGATAAATCTGATATATTTTCTGTTGCCATTGCAACAAGATATGGCACCCTATCATACAATAAGTTCATCTGATTTTCGTCAAGAAAAACCGTTCGATTATCAAGTATTCTGGAAGACAGTACATCAATACCTATCTTACTAAAAACCGACTTAATGTCTACCCCGGTATCATATAACGTAATAATGCTATCTTTATTATAATTATGTGCTGTCTCAACGTCGAAGTCATCTATATATGAAACATCTGCAACAATCTGTCTGAACAATGTTTTATTTAACGAAAACTGCTCATACTTTATTCTGTCAAAAAATAACTTTTGCTCAAATAAATCCTTAGAAATTCCTTCTGCAAAATATGTTGAGAAAACTCTGCATGTATTTTCCAAGAGCACAATACTTTTTTCAAGATCCTTTTCCTCCAGAAAATAAGTAATTATGTGCTTTGTCTTTTCATGGTTAAATTTCGCCCCGACAATTGCATAATTAGACTGTTCGCCTTTTAATAGTCCTGATACCCTGTTAGATTTTGCAACAATTTTATTGTAATGAACACTTATCAATACTCCGGAAAACGGTCTATCTTCATTCATCCAGAAATCTCTTAACAATAAAAGCTTTGCCCGAAGCTTCATAATATGCTCTCCGGTGACAACAACCTTGCTATTCATCGCCACCCCACCGCCATTTCCATGTTTAGGCTCCTGAACAAAGCGCTTTCCCTTCAGTTCAAGAACATTATTCATCCGATAAATCCTCCTTATTCAGTTTTCTGGATACACTGCTCTTTGACTCCCCCTTCAGCTTTTCAATTTCACGTACTGTAAATCCCTGTTCATACAAAGTGGAAATGCCCGTGCCATCAATATTCCCGACAAGATAGTTATACAATCTCCTCAAATAATCATATTCCGAATTAACATCACTAAACGCCAGCGATGTTTTAATAATATTTTTAAGTTCCCCCGGGTATGGCAAATCAGGACACAAAGAAAGTATTTTTCTGAACAATCTTGTGTCCTTGGAAATATTCTTGAAATTCTTTGAAAAGGAAGCAAAATAGTACTCTGCCACCTCAATTAAATCCTCTTTCTTATATCTATCAAAATTGATAACCGCATCAAATCTTCTAATTAATGCTTTATCAAAATTAGAAAAAAGATTAGTCGTAGCTATAATTACAATTTCTTTATTCAAATCCGTTAGTCTATCTAACTCGCGCAGAATTGTTGATGTCGCTCTTCCCATCTCACGTACATCATTTGAACTGACTCTATCCAATGCTATCGCATCTATCTCATCAAACAAAACAACAACCTTGTTTGAATATGGCAGACAGTTTATTTCATTGAATACAGCCGCAATATTTTTATTAGTCTGCCCCAATTTACTATCAATTAAATTTTCAAAGTCAACGCAGTACAATGTTCTGTCTAACAGTCTTGCCACCTGCTTTGCCGCCTCCGTCTTTCCGCTTCCCGGCAATCCTTCAAACAGAAACTTATTAATGCCCACATTATGATTTACCGCATTGATTATTCCCTTAACATCCTCCGAAATATCCGTCGGCAGATACAGCGGTGCCACCCCTCTGGTATCAACCTGTTTAAGAAACTCACTCTCATAATCGCTTCCCTGCGGAGTATATAAGTTTGATTCTGCAATAAGTCCCATAATGTATTCTGCCAACTGCTCATCCCCAATACTGTCAAAGTACCTTGCAATACCTATCGCTTCATTCCGAAAGCCATTTTCATTCTTTTCAACGTGATATTTTATCAGGTTTAATACACTTTGTTTTTTCATGGCTGCACCTCCTGCTTTATAGAGATAGAATACAATCATCTGGGACAAAAGTCAAGTTTTTGGGACATTTTTAATCATGTATTGTAACCATGCTTCCCTCAGCAAGCTTGACTCCCACACTCTCGGACCGGCTAATAACATAGCCTGCCTCTCCTCTGTCGCTGTACTGCTCACTCACATTTGCCACCAAGCCATTGTCGGACAATGCCTTCTCCGCTGTTGCAGAAATACTCATGTCCCATTTTGTTATTGTGGGAAGTAATAATTTGTGATACATTTATAATAGTTATATAAATTGTTGTCGAGAAAAATATTTATTTGGGGAAGGGGAGCGGGATATGGGAAAGACTATTATAACATGTAAAAATGTAGGAATAGGAAAACAGAACTATGCAGCACTAAGGGAGAATGAATGTTTTTATGTCGACAAGATCGGTTTTATAAAGGAATGACAGGCATTACGCGAGCCTCGAAAGAGTCAATGTTCTCGTAGCTCAATAACCCTAATGTTGTCACAACAACATCGGAAGAATACAGCACAAGCTTCGGATTCACAGAAGATGAGCTGTATGTGTTCTCTGCATACTCCATACCTGCCATACAGGAATTGTATTTTCATTACATTGTAATCACACAACAATATACTCTTGTGTGGTATACTCTCCCGGCTTATCAGTTGTCCTGTTAAGTTAATGGATTCTCAAGCATAGACCCCTGAATATCTGCCGTGAAATGATAACTCACACGCAATCTAGAAATAAGAAATATAGATTTTCCATGAAATATGCTTTGTATAAAGATTAGCATAATCGCCGCGATATGTCAATATCCTCTTTGATACAAACTTTTCTGGAACAAAAACAAAATACTTGCGAAAATATATTGTATATGATGCTCTCATGCAAAAGGAAATCCGCCATCCCATACACCCGGGAAATGGCGGATTAAGTTCAACAGTATTTAGCAAATATTTATATTTTATTAAGTTGTTGGGACACAGGGACCTGACCCCTCTGTCCCAAGTTCATCTCTTCTTACTTTACAAACTCCCTTGCTTTCTTCTCCGTAAGGGAAAACTTCTTCATAATTTTCTCTATAATAACCTCACTCGGGGTACCCATCTCTCTCAGCACTTCAACAAGACCTGTGATTCCACGCTCCATTCCCTTTTCCAATCCAAGCTCCATCCCACGCTCCATTCCACGCTCTATTCCACGCTCTTCAACAACATCACTCAAGTTACACATACCGTTAATCCTCCCTTCCAGCTCCGTCGTCATCTTCATATCATACTTATCTTCCAGCTTATGTTTCTTCACATCGCTGTCCTCAGACGACAGCACATCCTCAAGCATCGCAATCAGCTTGTTCTTAGATTCTGATACATTATTATTGTTCCTTATGCGTATGACCATGCCACACATCTTATCAAGCTTCGGAAAGCCGCAAGGCTTACCGAATAACGTATCTGCCTTAAGTGAAATCCTGCTGATTGAATCCGAGGTTCTGTCTGCGTCCATACATATCCAGATGCTATAGACCTTCTTAATGTTATCGTACTCGCTCTTTGCAAAATTAATGCCCTTCTGTGAGGATATCAGTCTTGCAAGATAAAAAACAATGCGATTCTCCAAGTGATAGCCAAGCCTGCTGTGTGACATGCTGCGTTGTGCCTCTACATTTATTATGATTTCGAGCTCCATCGCCGCAGCCGCAAGCATAAAACGGATGTCATAGGTTATATAGTCTTCATTAGGTATCGCATCCTCCGTCCTGATGCTCTCAACCCTGCCCATGTTGGTGAGTCCCGGCTCAACAGGAACGACACCGACCCTGATACTGCTCCGGTCAATGCAGTCCATTATCTCCTGTATGCTTAAACTCTCCACCTCTGTTACCGTATGCTTCACAATCCGTGAAAGAACCTGTATGTCAGCCAGCAGCTCCTTCACATTCTTATCGTACCTCGCCTTCAGCGAATCAATCGCCTCTATGGCATTTCCTAAATGCGTTCGTATTTCCATCCTCTTCTCCGTTATTATATACCCGGAAATGAGAGTACACAACCACATTCAGTCCGTACCAGTCAGGCTTATGAAAATTCCATATATTACCTTCTGTTCCTCTCCAGTGCATGCCATCCCCTCATCTCCATGTCCTTAAGTTACCTTCCACAGAAGCATTACACTCCTGCAGAAACAAGACATCCCCCAATATCTTTTATAATAACTATATCATCAATGATAATGCAAATCAATACAGCACATGTTTATATTTATTTTAATCAGCTTTTAAGATTTCTCTTTTTTTGACAGAGCAACCACACATGCTGTCTCTGGGACACCGGGGTCTGACCCCTCTGTCCCAAACAGAAAGTCTTATATTACACATCAGATTTTTCATTTAGCTGCTCTAATATTTCTGTTCTTTTTTCACCTGTAATCTCCAATATGTCAAGTGCCTGCTCCGCAGTAAGCTTCATATTCTGCATGAGCTTTCTCACTGCATTGGTGCTTCCTTTCGCTTCTCCTCTTGCCTCTCCACGCGCTTCGCCCCTTGCTTCTCCTATTTTTTCTCTCTTGTCACCATACTTTTCAACTGCCTCACACACTGTCTCACGTCCCTTCTCTGTATCCTTATAATGCTTCACGCTGTCTGCCAGCTCGGCGTACTTCATCTTTTCCGGATCTGTCTGGTGAAAATCCTGCATAAGCTGACCAATCTCATCATCACCCTTATAGTTTCCATTCACATACACAATATGGGAACCATCTTCAAACGGCTTACCCGTCTCCCTCACATAGCGGTCTATGTGATATAGTGGAAAACCTTTTCTGAACTTATCATGCTTATATATAAATATGACATAGGAGTCCTTAAGCTCCCTGAATCGTTGCCTTTCCTTCAGCATCCTCGAATCCACGACACTGCTGTGGTATCTCGCCCGCCTTACATGTGCTCCTTCGGCATTGCCCTGAACCTCTATGTCAATCTCTGTTCCGTTCCTGTCAAGCGCCTTGACATCAAGCGTTATGGTTCTTCCTACAACCTCATGCCCCTTCAGCTCGACCTGTCCATCGGCACTGATAACCTTCAACTTCCTTCCAAGTATTATCCTCAGCAGCAACTCGGTCGCCGCGATATTCTTATCAAACACACGGCTCATAAGATCATCGTCAAACAATGTCATCCTGTCTATGAGCTTGTTTATAAGCTGTCTGTCCTGTGAGGGAACTGCTTCTGTGCTTTCCGTATTTTGTGCATTTTCTGAGCTGTCTGTGTTCTCTGCGTACTCCATACCTGCCATTCCAGCCGAATTTTCGGTATTGACTGCATTTTCTAAACCGCATACACCTTCTTTGGCAGCTACGTTTCTTACATTTTCCGTGTTTCCTGTATTTTTCGTATTTCCTGCGTTCTCTGTCATTCTTCTCCTTTCGGATACTGTACCTTCTATAATGCTGAAACACCATAATAGAACTGCACCATATCAATATGTGCGGACAGACCGTATACAGGAATTGTATTTTCATTACATTGTAATCACACAACAATATACTCTTGTGTGGTATACTATCCCGGCTTTTCAGTTGTCCTGCTATGTTAATGGATTCTTCAAGCATAGACCTCTGAATATCTGCCGTGAAAAAAATCACACGCAATCTAGAAATAAGAAATATAGATTTTCCAAGAAATATGCTTTATATAAAGATTAGCATAATCAACTCAGCGTGTCAATATCCTCTTTGATACAAATTAACCCGTCATAAAACAAAATATATGCGAAGCTATATTGTATATGATACCTTCATACAAAAAAAATCCGCCATCCCACACACCCGGGAAATGACGAATTAAGTCCAACAGTATTTAGCAAATATTTATATTTTATCAAGTTGTTGGGACACCGGGACCTGACCCCTCTGTCCCAACAACAAAAACCCCTGCACCGGAGGAATTCTCCGATGCGGGGGTCATATTTATGCCGCCTTTATCAATATATCAAGCATTAGTCCGGAATTAGCCGAGTAAGGAGAGCACTCCCTCTGTAGCCTGGTTAGCCTGTGCAAGCATAGACTGTCCAGCCTGAGCAAGAATGTTGTTCTTGCTGTACTCAACCATCTCCTCAGCCATATCGACATCACGGATACGTGACTCAGCAGATGTTGTATTCTCAACAACATTGTCGAGGTTAGCGATTGTGTGCTCAAGTCTGTTCTGAACAGCACCGAGTGATGAACGCTGGTCTGATACCTTCTGGAGAGCATCAGCGATAGCGTCTACTGCGTATGTAGCAGAAACACCTGTATCATCAGATACATTAAGACCCTTGATTCCAAGATAGCTTGAGCTCATTGTCTCGATGTTTACATTGATCTTGTTGGTCATATCGGCGTCTGAGCCTACATGAAGGTTGAAATTAAGCTTCTCTGCTACCTCTGTCTGAGCAAGCTTAATCTTGAATGTACCATCACCATTTGCAAGTGTTATAGCCTGATCACCAGTATTAGTAACTTTTGCATTACTTTCTGTATCACCTATCTGGTTAGCCTTAAGAAGTTCCTCAGATGCAAGTAAATATGCCTTATTCTTTGAAATAACAGATGAATCATTATCATCTACACCATCATCAGTTGCATCTGTCATAACTTTCATTGTTGTTCCATCAGTGAACTTAACAGTTGCACCACCAGCAATAAGGGCCTTTGCATCATCAAGAGTATACTTGCCAGCAGCATTATCAGTAGTCTTATCAGCATAGGTATCAAGAATAGTTATTTCCTTACCATTGACAGTAAATTTATCATTTGCCTGTTTTACCTGCTTGGTAAATTCAGCCTCAGCCTCAGCCTTTGTAGAACCGACTGTATAGCTCTTACCAGCGATTGTTACGCTGTCACCAGCCTTAAGTTCATTCATAACAAATGTTGCCGTGCCATCACCATTATCAGTAAGTTTTCCCTTAAGACCTGCATCATGAGCCTCAAGATAAATCTTCTTGGTATTTCCATCAGCGTCACCCTTTAAGAGGTATGACTCGTTGAACTTAGTTGTCTCAGCAACACGGTCAATCTCAGTTGTGAGCTGGTCAATCTCGGACTGGATAGCGTCTCTATCTGTCTTGGAGTTAGTTCCGTTGGAAGCCTGAACTGCGAGCTCGTTCATTCTCTGAAGCATTGAGTGAACCTCTGTGAGTGCACCTTCTGCTGTCTGTACTGCGGATACGCCGTCCTCAGCGTTAGTGGAAGCCTGATCAAGACCTCTGATCTGCTTTCTCATCTTCTCGGAAATTGAAAGACCTGCTGCATCATCTGCTGCACGGTTAATTCTGTAGCCGGATGATAACTTCTCTGCTGACTTGCTCTGTGAACCTGTTGTGATGTTCAACATTCTGTTGGCATTCATTGCCTGTAAATTGTGCTGTACTACCATAATATATTCCTCCTTGAATATCTATCGGCGTCCATGCCGATGTGAATTGTTATAGAGGCTCCTGCCTCCAAGATGGTAAGTATCTCCTACCTTCTGTATATTATATCGGTTCAAAGTCTTAGAACTTTATACCTGAATAATATCTTTTTTTAATTATTTTTTCTTGTCCATGAATACAGGCTCGCTCGTCACCTTATTCATGGTCTTGTAGTAGTTCGCGGCATACTGCTGGTTCTTCTTCACGCTGCCAATCTCCCTGCGGCGCTGTGCGAACTTCGCTGTAATCCTGTCCTTGTTGCGTTTCTCCTCAGCCATGAGGTGGCTGCTCTTCTCCATAATCTGTGTTATCCTGCCCTGAAGGCTCTTTATCTCAGCCGAATAGTCCTCACTGTTCTTATCAAGCTCTGCCTTCACATTATCGTACACAAGCTGAAAGCCCTCGTCCATGGCATTGAGCTGGTCAACAAGCTCTGCCTTCTGCCCGACAATATGGCCGAATGCCTCCTCGTCAAATGAAGCCGCACCCAGTACCGCCTCCTGCTCTGTATTGAGCTTCTCAAGGGAATCAAGAATCCCAAGCTTCCTGTCAAGGCTGCTCTCCAATATGGTTAAATAGCTCTCCGTCATGCTCATACGCATCCTCATTTCCGTGCACTGCACCCGCAGCCAATATTATTTAGAAGTGTTATTTCTCGAAAGCTGGATTACTTCCTTCCATGTATCTCTCATGGTTCTAAGGTGCTTTAACACTTCCTCTATAATCTCCTTGTCCTTCTTGACATTGGCTTCGCGAAGCCTTGTCCTGATATACTTATAAACCTCATCGAAATCCTTGGCAACAGGATACTTGAAATCAAGTGTATTCTGAAACTCTTCTATAATGCGTTCCACCCTGCGGATACTGTTGTGAGCCTTCTCCACATCGCCCTTATCTATAGCCATAATAGCAATATTGGCATACTTGATGGCTCCATCATACAGCATAAGCGTAAGCTCCGCCGGTGATGCTGTGAGTATCTTATTCTTCTCGTACTGCTGATAGCCTGCAGATGTATTCATGCAACTGCCTCCTCTTACCTGCAAAGCACAGCCCACCATCATCCTGATGATGAGCTGTGCGTATTTATAGTACTATTTTATCAGATTATCTTCCTGTTGTAAAAGTACAGTCAGTGTCATGAAAAATCAAATCACTCAACCTCATGAACCTAAAAGGCTAGAAAGCGAGGAAGTAGATGACTGGAGCTTAGACAATGCTTTCTCCATTGCAGAGAACTTCTTGTAATAGAACTCCTCGTAGTACTCAAGCTTCTCCTGCCACTTGCTGACCTTGTCCTTATAATCGCTGTACTCACTGGACATCTGCTTGTCATTATATATCGTGTAGATGCTGCTGACACTTGAGGATGCCATTCTCTTAGTAAGGTCATTGTATACCGAGGTGGACAGCTTCTGGAAGAACTCTGCCACGACCTCCGGATCCTCATTGATTGCCGCCATGAGCTTGTCCTCATTGCCCGATGTGGTGGCATCATCCGCATCTCCGTCTATATGGAGACAGCCCTTCTCATTGGTATCCGCTGAGAAGTAGCTTGCCGTATTTATTCCGAAGGATGAGAGCGAATATGTCTTTCCGTTAATCTCAAAGCTGGTATTCATAAGGCTCTTAAGGGAAGATGATGTATTTCCAAGAGTACTGTCACGTCTGAGAAGCGAATCCTTAATCTTGGTCTCCCACTTCTCTATCTCTTTGTCGGACATATCCTTCTTCTCATCATCGGTCAGCGGCTCATAGTCCTTCGCTGCTGCAGCATTATAAGCTGTATCCATGTCCTTGATGAGTTCATTGTACTTTCCGAGGAATTCCTTAATCTTATTGTACATGCCCTGTGTATCATTGGAGGTTGTGATGCTCACTTCCTCACCGGCCGCTGTCACCTGCATCGCTGTGATTGAAAGACCGTTGATGGAGAATGTACCTGTACTGCTCGTAAATGTGGCACCGTTGAGAACTATCTCTGCGTCCTGACCGCTGATTCTGGCAGCATCCGAGCTCTTAGAGGCAGCATCAGCTGCAGCAATCGCTGCCTTAGCTGACGCATAGGCGTTCTTGTTATCATCCTTATTGACATAGTCTGCAGCAGCACTGTATGTAGAAGCATTATCCTTAAGCTTCTGCACCGCCTCGTCGTATCCAGACTGATTGTCTTTTATGGTCTTATCAAGCTCCTCGTATTCATCAACTGCAGCCTTGGCATCAAGAATCGCCTGCTTATCTGCCATCTGCTGGGCAATATCTGTATCATCTGTTCCATTGTTCTCCTTGATGAATGCCTTCATCTCAGCGAGTTCTTCATCTGTATACTGAACCCGCTCAGTTGAGCCGTCATCCTTCGTCACCGTCTTATACAGCTTGTCCTTATTTCCATCAAGGTCGGCAGCCAGTTCATCATATCTGGCCTTATTCTTTTCAAAACTGTCCTTGATGTCCGTATATTTTTTGTACTCTGATGCGAGAGCCTGCTGTGCTTCATAATCTGTTACAGTCTTTTTGTCGGCTGCGAGATTATCCGCCGTATATGTATTTCCATATATCTTTACAATCGCCTTGGCTACCTGTCTCTGCTCGTCATCCTTCGCTGTGACTGTGCCGTCAGCTATATCCTTATACTTCTTAAGCTCTGCTGTATCATTGCCATCCACATCCTTCGTTGCGAACAGTCCAAGAGACTGAAGTGCGTTAAGACCACTTATATTATTCGCTGTGAGTGTGAATTCTCCATCAGAACCTGATGTCTTGGCATTGACGAAGAATCTCTGGTTGGTCTCATCGAAGCTTGCGTTGATTCCGGCATCCTTGAACTTGCTGATAAGCTGATTGACAGTCATTCCGTCAGTTATCTCTATCTCTGTATCATTGACAGCTATCTTACTTCCTGTCTCTATTCCCATATCGGCAAGGGCAGTGCTTCCTGTAACCTTCTTATTACCTGTATCGTTCTTATCGTCTGACAGCTTCACTACGCCGCCTGTCATGTACGCTGAGGAGGCAAGCTTATTAACCTTCATCTTCTGTGTACCATTGACAGCTGATGATGAAGCTGTAACAGTCGCTGCCTTGCTGTCCGATATAGTGCTTGTCTTAAGGCTGTACGCTGTAGATATTCTCATATTGGAAAGGCTTGATGTATAGAAGCCATATATCTTGCTGTTCATGGTCTTCCAGGCATCCATCTTCCATTCCAGCTTAGTCTGCGCCTTCTCATACTTCTCCTTCTTGGTTGAATATGCCGATACAAGCTCCTGTACAATGGAGTCCGTATCGAGTCCCGATATAAGTCCGCTGACTCTTATTGCCATAATTAACTCCTTTCCACCATATTATGATGGTTCCGTTTACAATAAAAACGCTCTTTCCGTGATGTTAGCGTTTCTCGTCCACAAGGATTCCGGCAAGCTCCCATGCCTTAGCGATAAGGTCAAGAGTCTTCTCCGGCGGAATCTCCTTAATTGTCTCCTTGGTATCCTTGTCAACTATCTTGATTGTTACTCTGTTGGTCTCATCGTGATAACCGAACTCTGCAACCGTATTGTTGTTGAGCTTGCTGTTAATCTCTGATATACGCTGTTTGAGAGCCTTCTCATTGAGCTGGATATCCTGTTCAACCTTCTTGCTGTTGTCATCTGCAGCAGTGTTAGCGCTATCCTTGCTCTGCTGGCTGCCCTTATTAGCTGTCTGCACCTTAACCGTATCCGGCTGCCTGTTATTATTCTGTACGCCGACCTCCTTGGTCTCTGTAACAGTAGTGTTCTGCTTCGCCATATTGACCGAAGCACTGATTGCAGCACTTGATGCTGCCCCTTTAATTCCTTCAATCGCCATTTTAAGACACCTCCGTGTGTTCATTTAAATTATATTGACGCTGCTTCTTGTTGTATGTGTGTATCCTTATATTTCTTCATACTCTCTATTGTATTTCGGCAGACCGATATAAAAAGTTTAGTCCTATATAGCTATCCTAAAAGGTTCCTGAGTGCCTCCGCTCCGTCGGAAACGCTTGCAGCCTTGTTCGCATCCTTAATCTGCGCATATACCTCCTTGCGGTACACCGGAACGGACTTAGGGGCTGTGATTCCTATCTTAACCTGGTCTCCCTTGATTTCAAGCACGGTTACCTCTATATCGTTGTTGATTACAATGGACTCAGTCTTCTTTCTCGATAAAGCAAGCATTATTTTTCCTCCTTCATCTTCTGAATATAGTCATACACATTGTAACGAACTTCATAGTTATCGTTGTTCACGATAAGCTGGCACGCCTTCTTAGTGTTCATATTGATGACAATCGGTGCCTTTAAGTTAGCGGTCATCTTCGTGAGGTCGGACGGAACCGTCACAACAGACAGCAGGAAATAATCGGCCTCCGACTCCACCTCTCCCAACTGGGCAAGCCATTCATCATCCACAACCGGATTATACTCCGCCACAACCTTCATAGGGTCGATGACAGTGAAAGCAAGCTGTGGCTCATCAAGACACTGCAGCCACATAATTCTGCCCTTTTTCTCGGAATTATATATCAATGTATACCTTGTATACTCTTCAAATCCCATCAAGCCCTGAGTAAATGTGATTATCCTGTCCTCAGCGACCTCTATCTCCCCAAATAATCTTGTATTAACCTTCATGTACTCTCTCCTTCTCCTTATATCAGATACAGAAGCTCCGCTCCCGATTTGATGTTAAAGCCATCCGCATACATAAGAATGTGCATACTAAATACTGTAATTATTGTATGCACATCCCCGCACGCCTGTCTTAACATATTATTCTTTACAGATAATCAAGTAATGACTGTCTCACTGTCTTAGAAGCTGTCGCGATTGCTGCATTGTACACTGTCTCTGCCGCAGCAAAGTCAACTGCGATATCCTCTAACTCCACATCCTCATTCTTGGACTTGAGATCCTTGAACGTGGTCTGCTGCTGTGTGAGTCTGGTCTCAGTGAGTGTAAGTCTCACTTTACGGCTTCCCACATCGGACAATTCAGTGTTGACTGTCGACTGATAGCCCTTCATCTGTGTGATTCCCTTTGCAAAGAGCGCTTCCATATTATTCTTGGCATAATCAAGCTCCTTAGTTGCCGCCTCTATCATGGACTCAAGCTCATCAGTCTGTCCTGCATACATGTCTGAGTTCTTCATATCCTTTAATCTGGAAATCTTTTTCTCAATATCCATAACCGATGAAAGACTGTTTACAAGGTCATCTAAGTCTCTTCCTATATTATAGCTGAGCACATCCGTAGCGCGTGAGTTGACCTTAAGGTTCTGGCTGAAGTTGATGGTGTACTCTATGTCCTGACTATCGTCGCCTGTCTTGCTTGACATAGAATATACCTGTCCATTGGTCAAATCCTCGCAGTCGAAATAGTGCTCCGGTCTGATATCGCCCTTCGCAAACGAGTCCTTGCGATATGACACATCTATCTGTGAATTGCCAAGTGCCTGCTGCGAAGCTTTAGAAAATACCAGCTCGCCCTTATCGTACACATAATATGCTGTATTGTCGGCAAGGTTTCCGGCAGTCATAATGGCTTCGAGCTCCGGTGTGCTTACCGCCTGTATTGTACCGGCGTAGGCCTGTCCGTCAACTGTAATCTGAGGAAGTGATGCCGCATCAGCCGCATCGTAGGCACAGCCACCATAGGCAAGCCTTATTCTGTACACCTCCTGTGTCTCAGGCGTATCTGAGGCCTTTATTGAAGCTATTTTGTTGATATCAACACCATTCTTCATATACTTGGTTGTCGTAAAATCAGAGCCCTTGAAGCTCTGTTTAATCCTGTAGGACAGACCTGCCACCTCGGCATCGTTCTGGAAGGTGAGTGCTCTGTCCGTTCTGTATCCGGTAAAGATATATCTTCCTGAGCTGTCCGCATTTCCCTCTGCATACATCGCATCTCTCAACTGCTGTATACTCTGTATTATCGCGCTTCTGTTGGTTGTCTCATAGGAATCCGTAGAACCCTGTGTGCAGTACTTGATGATATCCTTATAGATACCGTCCATGTTATTTAGTGATGTCTCTGTGAGTGTAAGCCACGCACCTGCATCAGGAACATTCTTCTTTAAGTACTGTTCAACCTCTGTCAGGCTGGTTCTGAGAGAGAGTGCTCTGATAGCTATAATAGGGTCATCCGATGGCTTGGATATCTTCTTCTGAGATGACATCTGCTGCTCTGTTGTATATAAATTATTCTTCGACTTGTTGACATTACGCATTGTCGTATTCGTCATCATTGTGTTGGTTATACGCATTTTAAGCCTCCATTCTATCTTTCCCGGTCTGTTTTACCGCAAGCTCCCTTACAGCCCTGTCTCCTCAATAAGCTTGCTGTATATCTGGTTCATGACTGAGATAACCTTTGAGGAAAGGTCATAGGCGTGCTTGTATTTTACAAGGTCCACACCCTCCTCATCCTCATCAACTCCCGATATGGATGTGCGCTGTGTCTCTATGGCACCCTTGACATTGCTGTAGTTCGTGCTGAAGCTCGTTGCTCTCTTGGTATCTACGGATATCTCGGATACCATTGAGGAAAGGAAATCCCAGAAGGTTCCGCTCTTGATTGTCACCTTGTCCTTAAGTGCATATAAATCGTTTGCCATATCAGGATTCTCACCTCGTGACGCATCGTATGAAACCGGAAGCTTAGACAGATCACTTATCATGTCGGCATTCACACTTATATTTCCTGCCGTTACATAGGAATTGCTGTCATACTTCGATACAAGAAGCTTCTCTGTATTCATCGTGCCATCTGCTAACTGGCCATTGGTAATTATATCGTTAAATTCCTTTGCAAGTGTTGTCACGAAACGGTTTAACTGTGACTGATAATAAGGTATTCCCTTGTAGGAAGGATTCCTGTAGGAATCAACAACTATCTCAAGCGACTGATTTCCGTTGGCATCCGTCTTCACCTTCTCATAAGAATCATTACAGCCGTCTCTCATATCGAACAATGCCTTGAGGCTGCCTCTTCCATTCTCCTCATAAGGGTTATACGGATTGCCGTTGCTCCACTTGATATCATAAAGACCCTGCGCATCGCTTGCATTTCTCTTTTTGTCCGTCTCCCTTGCAACGCACTGCAGGGTATCATAGGTGTATCCCGTTACAATGTTCTGTCCATTGAAGGTAACTGTATAGTCTGAGACACCATTTCCAATCTCACGCTCATTCACTGTCACATCTGCATAGTATGACAGCTGGTCGACAATTAAGTTTCTCGTGTCCCTGAGATCATTTGCCGTGCCACCCGAAGCCTCTATTGTGTTAATCTGCTTGTTGAGTGAGGCTATCTGCTCTGCCATAGTATTGATAGAAGATACTGATGACTTAATCTCCTCATTGATATCGTTCTGGGTGTTCTGCATATTAGTCGATAATGTATTAAAGTAATTGCATACACTTGAAAGGTAGCTGAGCATCTGTCCTCTCTTGACTTCACTGCTTGGATCAGACTTAAGTGCATCTATCGTCTTAAAGAGATTATTGTACTCTGCGATAAAGCCTTCCGTGTTAAACTCATCAAGATATGTCTGAACAAGCTCTGAATACGTCTGAAGGTTCTCATACTGGCCGCACTGTGCATTGTTGTGTCTGTATCTCTCATCGTAGTACTGGCTTCTTGCCTGTGATATATCAACCATGGCAACGCCTGTTCCCACCGCTCCGTAAGGCTTATACACTCTTATGGCAAAGCTAGCTTCCTGTGAAACGGACTGACGTGTGTAGCCCTTGGTATTGATATTCGATATATTGTGTGCCGTGGTGTTGATTGCCGCATTGCTTGCAAACAGTCCCGACGCACCGATTGTCATTCCGAAAAATGTATTTGGCATATTGTTCCTCGTTTCCGGGCGGCTTCTCTATAAAGGCTGTGGAAATCCCCCCTATGTGGTTTCCCATCTGCCGCAGAAACAATTCACTTTCGCCCTCAAATGAACTGTTCCCTTAAATTACCGATTCGGTGTCTATATCATCTGTATTACTGTGTCCATCATGGTGGTTATGACGTTGATGTATCTCGATGCAGCATTGTATGCCTGCTGGTAACGTACCATGTTCGTAAGCTCCTCGTCCGACGAAACTCCCATAACCTCTTGTCTTCCATTGTCAAGTCCGCTGCTCAAATCATCCTGGTTGGCAACCATGCTCTCATAGACCTTGCCCTCACTTCCGACATCATCTACCAGCGCCTCATAGAACTGTTCAAATGTCAGGCTCTCGCTGCCTTCCCTGTAGAACATGCTCTTCTGGGAAAAGAGTGCTGTCAACTCCTTAGCTCTGTCATAGTCCACCTTGCCATCCTTCTGGCTGAGCGGCAGAACTGAGAAATCATATAGTACATCAGGATTGATTTCAATATTGGCTATAGTGTAGATGGAATCCATACCAGACTCATTCTGGGTATTGTAGATGTAATATGTCTGCCCATCCGTCCCTGTAACCTCCTTGTATCTGTCGGTGTACTTTCTTGAAAAGAGCTCTGTTCCAGGCGTCTTGTTGGCATCCTTGCCATAATCCGTCTTATCCATGTCAAGCACCTTGCCTGTATATGTAACCGTTTTACCATTGCCATCTACGTAAGTAACTGTCGCGTCCTTCATCGGGCTGAGCACATTGTTAATCTTTTCCACGATGTTGTTAACCATCTTGTCAAAATTAGCTATGCTTCTTGCCATAACCGAATAATCCTTACAGCTCATAAAGTTCTGGTAATCCCTATATGCCGTGTATGCCGCTACTGCCGCATTATAATCTTCATCACTTCCGTAATCTGCCCTGTCCGGCTTCTGTGTCACCACCTGAGCAGGTGGCGTCATATTAGCATAAGTAGGTGATATTGTTCCTCTCGCTGCTAAAAGCCCTTTAAGTGAACCAATATCCGTATTATTAGATGTGGACATCGTAAGCTCCATATTATAGAGTGGTGTATCCTTCATCTCACTCCATACAGGTACATAGAATGAGGTCCCCTCTATAGTGTTGAGTCCAAGGTGGGATACGCTGAGTCCATCACAGAAGAAATTGCCCTCCATCATTACAGTCACAACATGATTGGCATCCTCGCTGTAGTCTATCTTGACATATCCTGACAGCTCGTCAAGAAGAAGATCTCTCTCGTCTCTTAATGTCATCGCCGTCTCGACGCCGCTCTCAATAACAGATATCTGACTGTTAAGATACTGTATTCTCTCACCAATCTCATTAATTCTGTTCGTGATACTGGCAATCTCAGTATTGAGGCTGTCCTGATAGCTTACAAGTCCCTTGTAAATTGACTGTGAACGGTCTAAGAAGCTGATAGCACTCTCTACAAGTGCAGCTCTCGCCGTGTTGTCATCAGGTGCCTTGGCAACTTCGTTGATCGCAGCTAAAAGATCCGATATTGAATTCTGGTATGATATTCCGTTGAGCTCGCCAAGCTGTGTCTGTATCTCATCGGTCGCATTCGTAAGCTTATCATAGAATCCATATCTTCCGTTCTCTCTTCGGTACGCCTCATCCAGAAGTATATCCCTGACATGCGATACCTGCTGTATTGTGACACCGTTTCCTCTCTGAAGAGCAGCCGTTGCAAATCTGTTCAGGACATTGTACTGTGTGTCCTCAAAGACAACCTGCTGTCTTACATATCCCTTGGTATTGACATTCGCCATATTATTGGCTGTTGTATTAAGTGCATTGGAGCTGTTGGTCAGACCCGACAGACCAATGTATAAAGCTGACATATTAGCCATAAGCTCTCCATTCCGTTAATGCTTTTACTTTATCAAATATTCTATCTATAATATATATGTGAGTGCCATTATTGCTTTTTATCGAACTTGGTATCCGGCAGTGCGTAGTTATTGCTTATATACGCATCCCTTCCGTAGTTATTCGTTTCCGGTCCATGTCTCATGCTCTGCAAAAGATTCATCTCAAACCTGAGCATATCCATGGATTCGTCAAGCAGTGCCTTATTGCGCTCATTGACATCCACCATTCTCTTCATAGTCAAAGAAAGCCTGTCATGAATAGAAGCTAACGCGTCCCTCTCCTTAGGCTGTGAGCTCAGCAGCTCTATCAGTCTTGTGAGAGTCAAGGTCTTAACATCCTTGTTAAGAACATCTGCAATATCGTTCGATGCTTCTGTTCTCTTTTTTTCCAGCGCTATGATTCTTTCCACCACAAGCTGTTCCTTCTCTACCATCCTTGAAAGCTCATCGACATCGTTCCGGATAATAATACCCGTCTTCTCAAGTCCAAGCTCTAAAAGACTCTCATATTCCTTATTCTCTTTTTCCAAAGTGTCTATCAGTGTATCTATCAGACTGGCCACTTATACGGTCACCCCTTCTAAAACGTAATCGTGTTATACCTCTCCATAAGCTTGGCTGCCAGCTTATTCGCAGATACATCATATCTTCCGGCCTCATACTTAGCCTTAACCTCAGCAACTCTGTCCTCCCTGACATCGTCTGCCTGTGCCACTGCTGCCTTCGCCACCTGATAATCCCTGCCTAACTGTGAAATCTCAAGCTTATCCTCAGCTCCCGATGTCTTCGCAGTCTTCTTAGCCTGTGTCTTACCTGCCGCAGCATATACCATACTGACCTGATTATAGGCATCTATTCGCATAATATCCCTCATTTCTATCATGTAATAATCTATGTTCTGTAATATGTATCGGATTACAACAAAAAAAACTTAGAGGAATTTGAAAAAAAATCAAAATCCTCTAAGTTAATCAGTTCAACCTTTATGTATATCTGCGTTGTTCCATGGTGCATACACGAACCGGCTTCAGGGCAGACCTTCTTTGGCAGGGCTCCCTTGTCCCGGCCGGCATCCGCATTACAGAAAACGCATCTTATTCTCTTTCGCTTCCTTCTTCACAGGTGGTTCAACCTTCTTAGGCTTCTCATATAAATCTGAAAAATTAGAAGCCATGCTGGCCTTGCATGAATCGCAGAACCTTCCGGAGCGTATCATCCTGCCGCACTTCTCACATGCGATTCCTACCGGTGAATCATCGGCAAACGCAAGCCTCTCCTCACGTATCCACTTCTCAATCTGCTTCACACCGACATCTGCCGCCTCAGCAACTTCCTGAATGCTGGCTCCTGCATTCTCTCTTATGTACTTCTTGGCAACCTGAAACTTATCCTCAAGCTCAGCCTGACAAGCCGGGCACAGAAAGCTTCCCCCTTCAATATAACTGAACATTCTCCCACATGCCCTGCAATTTCTTATCTCCATCAGAAAACGCCTCCATCCTTAAAAATCTTTCTATACTATCCGAATCCAAATCCTGCTCATTTTTCGTGCCTGTCATATTAATCCCGGTATTAAAAACCGCGTCCCACACATACCGCGGCAAAATATATGTCCGCACTATGGACAGCTTTAATTGCCTGTGAACATTCATCAAGTGTTGCACCTGTGGTGTATATGTCATCCACCAGTAATATTCTCTTATATTTTACTATATCGGGCGCTGTATGAAAAGCATTTTTTATATTTTTTGACCTTTCCCTGTCATTCAGAGCTTTCTGTGGCAGGGTATTTTTCGTTCTCACAAGCAGTGTCTCGTCAACCGGTATATTCATAAGCCTTCCAAGCCTGTGTGCCACAAGTGCTGCCTGATTATACCCCCGCTTTCTGTAACGCCCGGCATGGAGCGGGACAGGTATTATGACCTGCGGTTTCCAGCTTGCTATTATATGACCCTTTAGTTTATACAACAGCTCTGCATAAAAGCGTGCATACTCCCGCTGTCCGTCATACTTGAATCTGTACATCGACTGCTTGATTTCCCTGGTATATGAAAATGCCGCAACACCTCTTATGAAATAATGTCTCTTTTTGGCACAGTCCTCACATACCTCACGCAACTCATCATCCAACTGTTTACCGCATACCATACAAAATGGTGAAACTATGTACTTAAGCCGTGACAGGCAGTCATCACATGCCATTTCTCCCGGCTCAACGAGCTGTTCACATATCGGACACCTCGGCGGATAAATTGTATCAGACGCATTCTCTAATCCTCTGCGCAAGAGTCGAATAGCGTTTCTGTTCGTTAGCGTTGTCAACCATTCCATAGAATACCTCTTCTGTTCCAACGATACATACACACTTTCTTGCTCTTGTCACAGCCGTATAGAGTATATTACGGTTCATAAGCATCCGTGGTCCGGAGAGAAGCGGTATTACCACAGCCGGGTACTCGCTTCCCTGTGACTTATGAACCGTAACCGCATAGGCAAGCTCAAGCTCATCGAGCTGCTTGAACGGATACTCAACATATCTGTCATCCTCGAACTTAATCGTCACCTTTTCCGTGAAAAAGTTGATATTGTCAATGACACCCATGTCACCATTAAACACCCCCATGCCATGGTCAACCGGTATGCCATTCTTTCCTCTCGTCTCCCACTCAAGCTGATAATTGTTCTTTATCTGCATTACCTTATCGCCCTCGCGAAACAGTGTACTGCCTGTCTCCTTTTCCTGCTTGGAGGAATCTTTTGGATTAAGGTACTCCTGAAGAACCATATTAAGTCTCTCAACCCCAAGAAGCCCTTTTCTTGTAGGAGTCAGCACTTGAATGTCGAATATTTTGGCATCAACATACTTGGGAAGCTTCTGAGCAACAAGCGCTATCATCGCACCTAATACATTGTTCGCATCTTCCCTTTTTATAAATATAAAGTCCTTGCTCGATGGTCCTATCGGGAACCGCTCTCCGTCATTTATCTTATGGGCGTTGACTATTATATCGCTCTCTTTTGCCTGTCTAAATATCTTGGTGAGCTTAACAACCGTAAAGCATTCCGAATCAATGATATCCCTTAATACATTTCCGGGACCAACGGACGGAAGCTGATTGACATCCCCCACAAGAATAAGCCTCGTTCCTGCGGTAACCGCCTTTAAAAGACTGTTCATAAGGAATATATCAACCATGGACATCTCGTCAATTATTATGACATCTGCATCTATGGGATTCTCCTCATTTCTCATAAAGCTTACATTCTTATCATCCTCCGGTGCCCCCGACAGCTCTAACATTCTGTGAATAGTCTGTGCCTCACAGCCTGTAGCCTCCGTCATGCGCTTCGCCGCCCTGCCCGTAGGTGCTGCCAGGCGGATCTCCATGTCCTCACTCTCAAAGTATCTTATGATCGTATTGATGGTTGTGGTCTTTCCCGTTCCCGGTCCTCCGGTCACAATAAGCAGTCCTGAGGATACCGCCTGCATGACTGCATTCCTCTGCATATCATCAAGCTCAATCTTTTCTTCCTTTTCAATGCGGTGTATCCTGTCCAGCGTCTTTTTCTCATCAGCTTTAACTCTTACATCCAGTGCTTTCAGGGCATACGCCACCGCCATTTCCATATAATAATAGGATGCACCATATATTATGCGCCGGTCCTCTCCATCCGCCTCATCCTGTGGTGTATCCTCAAACGAATTATCCGAATTATATGGCAGCTCCTTAACAACAATCTTTTTATCTATCGACAGTTCAACAAGCTGCCTGTCTATATCTTCTATCTGTGCATCAAGCAGGCTTCTGAGCTGCTGTATCAGTTCACCAAACGGAAGATATATATGTCCATTTCCTGCTGCCTGAAGGAGCGTGTACATAATCCCGCTCTTTATTCTAAAGTCCGAATCGGCAGCTATTCCTGCCTTTCTTGCTATCTCGTCGGCAATCTTAAAGCCAACACCGGATATATCATCCGCAAGTCTGTACGGATTCTCCCTCAGTATGGTGTAAACACCTGCTCCATACTGGTTGTAAATCTTCACCGCAAGAGCCATTGAGATTCCATAGTCCTGCAGAAACATCATCGCACTTCTCATGTCTCTCTTTGCTGTGACACTGTCCGATATCTCCGCCGCCATCCTCGGGCTAATTCCCTTAATCTCAGCAAGTCTTTCCGGCTCCTGTTCTATAATCCTAAGCGTATCCGTCTTGAATCTTCTCACGATTCTTGAAGCTAATGCCGCCCCGATTCCCTTTACCGCTCCTGAAGCAAGGTATCTCTCAACCGACTTCTCATCCTCAGGCGGAATGTCCTCACAGGTGTCTACCTTAAGCTGCTGGCCATACACCGCATGCTCCGTGTAATCACCTGTTACCTCGACAAACTCTCCTTCTGTAAGATATGGTATCGTACCCACACATGTAAGATCATCGTCATCATCGACGCTAAGCTCAAACACTGTGTAGCCATTGTCCTCATTGCGATATACAATTTTATTAACGTAACCCTTAAAACACTCCATATGTCTTCTCTTCGGTGCTAATCGTTGCTGTAATTTCTCTTCATCTGCTCATAGAGCAGCTGTGCAATTCCGAGTCCTTCACCGCCGTTAGACTCACTTGAAAGGCTCGCATATTCCTGAATGAGCGTATCCTTGAACATGTTGACATAGGATGTCGATGAACTGCTCTCATCACTCTCCGGCACCATCTTCTCCATCGCCTTAAAGACCTGCTCAGTAAAGTATGCCTCAAACTCCTTGCATACCTCCATCATCTCATCATCTGTTGCGGATGAATAGTCTGAGCTCAGCTTGTCCTTCATCTTGTCCGCAGACACATTGTTCTTCGTATATGTATCATAATAGGAGCTTACGCCCGATAATAAATCACTCATAAATACCTCCACTAACGCTATCATGCAGTTTTACGCTGTGTTTTGTAGCGCGACGCTGGTTTGTAGCGCGACGCTGTTTTATAGCGTCTGTTAACGCTTAAGCTGGTTTGCCTGGCTGAGCATGTCATCTGCCGCCTGAATAGCCTTGGAATTCATCTCATAAGCTCTCTGTGCTGAGATAAGGTTAACCATCTCATCTACAACCTGTACATTAGAGCCCTCTATGTAACCCTTTATCACCTTGCTAGCCTTAAGATTCGTGTTGGTTGACTCCTCAACTGCAGCGCCTGAAGCGTCCGTAACCTTATAAAAAGTTCCTGAAGCATTCTCAAGACCTGCTCTGTTGGTAAACTGGTATACACCTATCTTGATTCCTAAATCATCCGTGGTTCCCTTAGTCTTGTTGTCATAGAAAATTCTTCCGTCATCAGAGAAAATAAGGTTAGCTGCCTTATAATCCGATGAGAAAATAATAGGTGTTCCTTTGCTGTCAAGCACCGGATATCCCTCGCTTGTGCAGAGCATCATCGTATTATCCGAGGCAAGAGAAACATTGAAATCACCATTTCTGGTATAATATGTCTCTCCGTCAGCACCTCTCACTGCGAAGAATCCATCACCCTCAAGCGCGAATGCAAAATCATTGGTCGACTCAAGAAGGCTTCCGCCATTAAAGCAGGTTGCTATTGCACTTGTCCTCACGCCAAGTCCTACCTGTGCTCCTACCGGCTTATTCTCGCCGTTGGCTGATGTTGTCTTAGTCTGTATTGTCTGGTAGAGAAGACTCTTAAACTCTGCCGTCGATGACTTATATCCTGTTGTATTCACATTTGCAAGGTTGTTTGCTATATTATCTACATTCGTCTGCTGTGCAATCATTCCCGATGCTGCAGTCCACAAAGCTCGTACCATAATTTTCCTCCATTTTCAGTGAAACCAATATACCATATTTAAAAATATATTAAATCCTGTATGTCACATAATACATCCCGGATAGGACTACACCTTAAAGCTTCCCGAGATTAACAGCCTTCTCAAGAGATGAATCCATCGTCTGGACAACCTTCTGGCTGCTCTCGTATGCCCTCGAAACCGTTATCATCTCGACCATCTCTGAAATAACATTGATGTTAGACATTTCAAGATAGCCCTGCCGCACCTTTCCGTCTCCGGTCTTCTCTGTCGCACCGTCAACGGCTGTATAGAGATTCTCGCCAAACTTCTTGAGATAATTGTAGTCCTCGAAATCAGAAAGCTTAATCTTATCGACCAGCTGCTCATCGGCATACACATTTCCAAGTTCGTCTACAACGACCTCTGCGCCGGAAGGAATCTGAATACGCCCATTCTCACCGAGAAGATAATCTCCGTCCTCCGTCACAAGCATTCCCTCATTGTTAATTGAAAAAGAACCGTCCCTTGTATATTTTGTCGATGTGTTTCCCGACTTGGAGGCATACTCAATGTTAAAAAAGCCTGTACCCTCAAGTGCTAAATCAAGCGTATTGCCGGTAACCTTGAATGAGCCCTGTGTGTAATCCGTATAAGTCTCACCAATCTTGACACCGAGTGATTCCTTGCCGATTCTGCGGTTAATGTATCCCTCCGAACCGTCCTTTATCTTCTGAGTATACATACTGTCAAATGCCTGTGATGTAGAGCCTTCCTTCTTGTATCCCACCGTACTGGCATTGGCAAGGTTATTCGTAATAACATCCAGTCTTGCCTGCTGGTTCATCATTCCTGTATAAGCTGTGTATAGACCTCTTACCATGAGTTCCTCCTAAATCATTTCCGTAGTATCCGTACATTAAATACTGTATATTTTCCGTACGTGATAACATACTGTGTTTTCCTGCATAAATGTTCTATAGTATTATCGGTTGTATTGTCTTATTACATTATATAATTAAAAATTATCCTGTTATTAATCGCGTGCTCCGCCCAAGAACTCTATGAACTTACCTGTTCCGATGGCAACTGCTGTCATAGGATCCTCAGCGGTCATCGTATTGATTCCTGTCTTAGACTCGATAAGCTCCTCAAGTCCCTGAAGAAGGCTTCCTCCTCCTGTGAGAACAATTCCTCTGTCCGCAATATCTGCTGCAAGCTCAGGCGGAGTCTTCTCAAGAACGCTGTGGACTGCATCAACTATCTGTGCTGTAGCGTCCTTAAGAGCTTCCTCCGTCTCCTCAGATGTGACTGTGACAGTCTTAGGAAGTCCTGTGAGAAGGTTCCTTCCGCGTACCTCCATCGTGGCAACCTCAGCTCTTGGATATGCGCTTCCTATCTTAATCTTTATATCCTCAGCGGTTCTCTCACCGATAAGAAGGCTGTGCTTCTTACGCATATAGCGCACAAGTGCGTCATCGAAATCATCACCTGCAATCTTGATTGATGTGCTTACAACCGTACCGCCAAGTGAAATAACGGCTATATCTGTTGTACCACCACCTATATCAACAATCATGTTTCCACATGGTCTTGAAATATCAATTCCGGCTCCTATAGCCGCCGCGATAGGCTCTTCGATGATTGCAACCTCTCTTGCTCCTGCGGAGTAGGTAGCGTCCTCAACCGCCTTCTTCTCAACCTCTGTGACACCACTAGGTACACATACGCTGATTCTAGGCTTCTTAAGCATCTTTCTTCCAAGTGCCTTCTGAATAAAGTACTTGAGCATCTTCTCCGTAACCGTGTAGTCTGAGATAACACCCTGTCTTAAAGGTCTGACAGCTACAATATTGCCCGGTGTTCTTCCAAGCATCAGTCTGGCTTCCTCACCTATAGCCTTGATCTTATTAGTGTCTCTATCAAATGCAACTACCGACGGCTCCTTGAGCACTACACCCTTTCCACGGATGTAGACAAGAATGCTGGCAGTTCCCAAATCAATTCCAATATCTGTTGTTATCATAAAATCCTCCATCTGAAAATTATTCCCCGGTGCCATCCGGACAGCTCTTTCCGGCTCAAAATTCTGTCATGTGCAGCTTTATCTTTACAGCTTTGTGCGTCCTTGCAGCAGCATTTACCTGTGCATGACATTGTCATTTATAATGGCAGATTAATGTGGATGTTATTTATCCACCAAGTTACCTTGCAAAACCCTGATTGTATCCGAAGCTCTTTCCGGATTAATTGTATATCAAGGTCATTCTATCTTGCTTAAAAGTCCATATATCAACATTATAAACAAAAACTCCGCAATTTAAAAGGGGTAATTCAAAAAAAGCTGAAAAATATATTTTGACCATAACAGGATATGATGATATTATATAGAAGTATTTTACTTCTATATAGATATTTATTTGTCAAGGCATGCTTAAGGCAGAATGCCGGCTTTTACAGTCAGTGTACCTCACGTTTGAGCTATGTACTGCCCACCGCCCTATGCATTATTCCAACAAGCCTGTTTACTTGACAGCTATATTTTATAATAACAGCGGAGGCTCTTATGTCAAAAAGCAATACTTCAAAAAAAGGTCTGCGTATAATCATTGTAGGCTGCGGAAAGGTCGGAATAACACTTACCGAGCAGCTTGCAAAGGAAGGTCACGATATTACTTTAATAGATAAAAATGCCCAGAAGCTTCAGTCAACCGCCGGCATGTACGATGTAATGGGTGTAGTCGGCAATGGTGCAAGCTACAGTGTCCAGGAAGAAGCCGGAATAGCTTCAGCCAACTTAATCATAGCCGTTACGGATTCCGACGAGCTGAATCTCCTGTGCTGTACCATCGCCAAGCGCGTAGGAAACTGTGCTGCCATCGCAAGAGTCCGTACACCGGACTACAGTCAGGAGGCGGGATACCTTCGTGAGAGGCTCGGTCTTGCAATGATTATCAACCCTGAGTTAGAGACTGCCAAGGAGGCCGCAAGAATCCTATACATGCCTACAGCACTTGAAGTCAATTCTTTTGCCCATGGACAGGCTGAACTGGTTAAATTCAAGATTCCTAAATGTAACTGTCTTGACGGAATGACTATCGCAGCTCTCGGCAAGGAAATGAATGTCCCTTATGTCATCTGTGTTATTGAGCGCGGCGGATATGTACACATACCTACCGGAAGCTTCGTTATGCATGCGGATGACACCATATCCTTCGTCGCTTCAAGAAAATCCACGAAGATTTTCCTTGAACACATAGGCTTTAAGACCAATCAGGTCAAGGATACCATGATTATCGGAGGAGGAAGCGCCGCATACTATCTCGCCGACCAGCTCATCCGCTCAGGAATCTCGGTAAAGATAATAGAGAACAGCCGTGAACGCTGTGAGGAGCTGAGCATATTACTGCCTAAGGCTGTCATTATCAATGGCGACGGAACCGATGAAGAGCTGTTAAAGGAAGAGGGCATCACTGAGGTTGAATCCTTCGTCCCTCTGACCGGCATTGATGAGGAGAACATTATGCTCACACTCCACGCCAAGCAGGTATCGAATGCCAAGGTAATCACCAAAATCAACCGCATTACATTTAAGAACGTAATCAACAGTCTGGACCTGGGAAGTGTCATATACCCTAAATATATCACCTCCGAGGCAATAATTGCCTACGTCCGTGCTAAGAACGATTCCATGGAATCTAACGATTCCAATTCAGGTGATAACGCTTCGGCATCCGACAGCACGATTGAAACCCTTTACCACATGTTCGACCATCGCGTCGAAGCGATTGAGTTCCGGGTCACCAAGAGCTCATACGTCACCGGCAAGCCTCTTGCAGAGCTTAAGCTCAAGGATGAAATACTCATCTCGTTTATAAACCGCAACGGAGCCATTATCATTCCGAGTGGTCAGGACTGTATTCTTGAGGGTGACACTGTAATGATAGTCACAACACACACAGGTTTTACTGATATTCAGGATATTCTGCGATAAACCGGAGGTATATGTAACATGAACAAATCAATTATCAGGTATATATTGGGACATGTATTTCTGCTTACCTCCTGTCTCATGCTCCTGCCTGCGTTAGTCGGGCTGATATATCTCGAGCATGAGGCTGTTGCGTATCTCATTGTCGCGTCAGCCTGCTTTTTAAGCGGATTTATCATGACCAGGAATAAACCTGAAAACACAACACTATATCTCAAGGAAGGCTGTATAAGCACATCTCTCGCATGGATTCTGCTCAGTCTTATAGGCTGCCTTCCTTTTTTTGTGACAGGTGAGATTCCGTCCTTCACCGATGCTCTGTTTGAGACAATATCGGGCTTTACCACCACCGGAGCCAGCATTCTGGCAAATGTGGAAGGACTTTCGCACTGCTCGCTTTTGTGGAGAAGCTTCACACACTGGATTGGCGGCATGGGTGTTCTCGTATTCCTGCTCGCCATCGTTCCGCTAAGCGGCGGCTCGAATATCAACCTTATGCGTGCAGAAAGCCCGGGCCCATCTGTAGGCAAGCTTGTTCCCAAGATGAAATACACGGCAAGAATACTTTACATTATATATTTCGGACTTACGCTTATTCAGTTTATCCTGCTCATCATAGGCAGAATGCCTGTATTTGATGCGGTGTGCACCGCATTCGGCACCGCAGGAACAGGAGGCTTTGGAATCAAAAATGACAGCATTGCAGGCTACTCCCCATATATCCAGTGGGTTACAACCGTATTCATGCTGTTGTTCGGTGTCAATTTCAATGCCTATTATTTCATTTTATTCGGTAATGCAAAAAAAGCCTTCAAAATGGAGGAGGTCCGCTGGTATTTTATTGTTGTCATCGTTTCCGCAGCAATAATAACCATTGAGCTGTGCCGTGCCGCAGCACCATTTGCCACAGCACTCCGCGACTCCGCCTTTCAGGTCGCCTCAATTATAACAACGACCGGATTTTCGACCACGGACTTCAACCTATGGCCAGGAACATGCAAGACAATTCTCGTCATACTCATGTTCGTCGGAGCCTGTGCCGGCAGCACCGGAGGCGGCATGAAGGTATCGCGATTCGTGATACTTTTCAAGACCGTTTTCAAGGAGTTAGACTCCTACATCCACCCGAAGCGTATTCAGAAGCTCGCACTTGACGGCAAGCCGATTGACCATGACGTTGTGCGTTCAATCAACGTATACTTTATAACCTTTGCTGTAATATTTGTCATCTCTCTTTTTCTGGTCTCATTTGAGGGAAATGATCTGGTGACCAATTTCACGGCGGTTGCCGCAACCATCAACAACATCGGTCCCGGACTTGAACTTGCCGGACCAACCCAGAACTTCGGACTCTTCAGCATGCTCACCAAATACGTGCTGATGTTCGACATGCTCGCCGGGCGCCTTGAGCTGTTTCCACTGCTCATCCTCTTCCACCCGGCTGTGTGGAAGGATCTACATACTACGCATAGGAATTGGAGGAGGAGAAGGAAATAAAAATCGCATGATTTTACAAAAGCCACTACGGAAATATATCTTGTAATTTCCGTAGTGGCTTTTTTCAGATATCCTAAACATTCCCCCAATCTACAATTCTTCTGAGGTATGGGTCAGCGCCATACTTACCTTCCAGATACTGTTTGTCGAACTTGGCATCCTTTCTGACGGATTCACCTTTTACATTCTTGAACTCCACCAAAGAATAAAGTTTAGAATTCTGTGCATTTCCCTTTGCAACGAACCAGATTTCATCCCTCCTAAACACTTCACTGTTCATAGTCGACAAGTCATGTGATGTAAAAATTAACTGTGCTTTGTGTTTGTTAATATTCATATCGTTAAACATCATTATAATATGGCGAAATAAAATCGGATGGATTTTTGCGTCCAGCTCGTCTATCACAAGAACGTTTCCGGTAGTCAGGCTTTCTGCAATAAATGGAAGTAAGCCAAATAATTTCTGTGTTCCACTGGATTCATCAAACAAATTGATTTCTGTTTCCACATCATCTACGCAATGCTTGGTGAATATATCTATTCTGTCATTCTCTTTTTCTTCTACTCTGAAATCTACAATGTCTAAGTCCATCTCCTGAATCATCTGAAGCATCAACTTTTCACAGCTCCTGATATGGACACAGCCATTTTTAGTTCTTGTGCCGGATTTCCGTAATTCAGAAATTCGATTCCATATTCAAACCAACTAAGTACATCTCTTACCACTGCGTTTCCCTTATATGCAATTCCAAGATATGAAAGTAGTGTAAGAGTTTTAGATAAGCCCTCACTGACTTTCAGTTTTTCAAAAGCCCCCTTCAAAGCAGTGCCATTTTCATCTCTGATAAAAAGAGCAGATTTTCTTCCTGTCTCAAGTCTGACTCTATCCAAACTTTCATATAGAACCATATCACGCTTTACATGCAGAATATATCTATATTCTGAAACAGTTGTCCGAAAGAACAATTCAAATTCCGTAGGCTCGTTCTTGTTCTCTGAAAACGCAAAGGGTTCTACAATTATTCTCTTTTGAAACGAAACTTTTTCTTCATTATCCTCTGTGGCAAAAAGAGGACGTAACACTTTTGCCACCAAGGTATGCAATGCAGCCAAAACATTGGATTTTCCTCCTCCATTCGGACCATAAATAGCTGACACCGGTAAATATTTTTCCTCATCTTTATCTATGATGATCCTATCCTCATGCTCTGATATTGCAGCTGCCTGCATATCAAATGTTGCTTCATCTCTTATGCTTTTGAAATTTTTAACCGTAAATTGGCATAACATATATCTAACCCTCCGTTATACCTTTATTATATCCCCTCTCCATATAATTAATAATATGTTCTTTCGCCTCTGACTGGCGTGCATCCACAAAAAGTATTCCGAATGTAATGCATGCATCTAATCCTAGTTTCTGTTGTGCCTCCCTCAATTCGCCTTCTAGGCGATAATACGACCCTACTGGATTCATTTTATCTTCTCTCCCATATTATATTATTTTATTACGTATCTCCCCCACCAACCTATGCACCGTTGTCCCCGGACACATCTCTGATGGTTTCTTTTTACCTTCACGTTCACACTGTTCCAATTTCTGCTGTGCTATCTGTATTGCCTTTTCCTCATTCCCTGCATTGCTGATTTTTGCATACATCTTTTCATCTGCCTTGGAATACTTCTGTCCTGTCTTGCTCTCATATACTCGTCCGAACTCAGAGCAGCATGTCCATGAATCCTGGATTACCGGCATTGCACCAAAATAAGCATACATCCATATTTCAAAACATGGATTCGACCATCCTGCTTGTATACCTTTTTTCTCTGCCTCGGAAATAATTTCATCAAATCCTATCACTTGATCTCTGTCAAACACAATCCAAGGAATACGATATTGAGCCTCATAGGCTGTTAGCTCCAGGCATTTATCAATCATGCTTCTTGTCTTTGTTTCCACAACTTTAATGACTAGTCTGTTTCTAACTTTTTCCGGCAATGATTGATGCAGTCCTGCAAAAAAGCAACGTTCTGTCCCTTCTGTGTCTGTAACGATCAAGTAATATCCCAATTCCGGTACTTTGATTATTCTTCTTTGCTCCCTTGTCTTTCTATTCCCTGTTCTATCCCCTTTTGCCATGCTCAATCTCTCCGTTCCACTTCGGTCGGTGCTGAACCAATGTCCCCCGGACACCCCGCACCCTTAAAAATATCTATACTCTTTAAAGCCGGAATAGCACCATACTTACCAATCAGATAATTCTTCTCATAGCTTTCGTCCTTGCGAATACGCACTCCATCCTCATCCACAAAATCTGCAAGAGAGTATAATGTTGAAACACCTCGATCATCCTTCTCAACAAACCAAATTTCGTCACGACGCAGCAACTGATTTGAAAGTTGCCAGGTATCATGCGTTGTAAATACAAGTTGCGCATGGTTAACATTGATATTCGGGTTCAAGAATGTAAGCAAAAAGTTTCTTACCAAAAGCGGATGTAATCGGGCATTTAATTCATCAATAAAAAATACACTTCCCTTTTCCAATACTTCCTGTAATTCTGGATAAAGAGCAAACATCTTCAATGTTCCCGCTGACTCTGCACCTAAGGGTATCTCTGCCATTTCATCAGAATCAATCTTCTTATGAAGCGCATTAATCTTATATTTTTCTTCCTTTGATTCACCATCACTCGGAACCTTTTCTACCCGAAAATCCTTAATATGTTCATCAAAAGATGCAAAATATTCCACAACCTTATGCTGAACATTCTTATCATCCACAAAGCCTCTCGGCAATCTGCGTGATAAGAAAAAATTAGTAAACGGATCACCAAAATCTGCAAATTCATTTGTCATAAACCAGTCTCTGATTGCCTTACATTTACTAATTTTTAACTTAGCTCCTAAGGAAACAATCAACACCTGCTTTTCAAGTGCAATCTTTATATTATCCCTGCTGTTCTTCGGCAAGCCTGATAAATCTAATTCACTTTCAGAATTCCCACGATAAAATACTGTACTGTACTTTCTGGCTGTCTTAGCCTTAGAATTCAGCCATTCCTCTGTTACGCCTTCTTTGTCAACACAGAATCCATAATTATATGTCTTCTCGTTCTTATCTCCGGGAATGGTAAAATAAACCTCAAAACTGGATTCCGCATATGCTGACGTGGAATCAAACAAAAACGGAGTAGGTCTATACTCTTCAAACTTCTCTTCCTCATCTCCGTACTTGAAAGAATCCACTACATACTCAGCCATATACTCAAATGCACTGTATATATTTGACTTACCACTTGCGTTTGCTCCATAAATGACCGCAACCGGCAGTATCTTTTCACTTCCGATGGTCACAACTCTTTCGGAAAATTCTGTCATCTTGGTGGCGGACAAATCCAAAGCAGCTTCTTCCCTAAAGGATTTGAAATTTTTAAAACTAAATTGTATCAACATAATTGCTACCTCATCTTCTTTTCTACTTTCTATTATATGCATTTTTTCAAAATAATCAACATTCAAATGTGGTTTTTTCTCATTTCAGTGTTGATTATTTGTTTTTCAGATACCAAATTAAAAAGCAAGGCTCTCACCTTGCTTCTCTTACCCCACGCATAATTTTTCCTTGTTTTCCGATAAGTTCTCTAATATGTAATCTTTGCTCTCTGGATATAATGCAGCCTTCTCTATCACCCTCGCTACCTTCCCGGCATTTGCTTCTACCAAGAGTTTGCTTTGGCTTGTTTGAAGCATCTCATAAAACCTCAGAATCCATCGAAAATCTGATTAAACTACTCATTATAGGCTACACCATTTCAATATTGGTAAATGACTTAGGTAAGCGTTATATATAAGCTTCTTTTCTTTGCATAATGCAACTTTCTAACCAAACAAAAAAACATCATCGAATTGTACTTCCGGAAATGTTTTCTTCATCATCTTCCACATTGCTTTTGCATGAATCCTGTCATGCCAGACAAAACGGCGCAGCACTTTTCTCACAGACCACATCTCATCATAACTCCCTTTCCGAAGTCTGCCACTTAAAAAATCCTGTGTCGCTTCCAGCTTTTCAAATCCCCTTTTACGGCACTCCGTGATAGCGACTCCGTTGTCCGTGTCAATTCCTATCTCCCCAAAGTAGTAACTATTCACATTCTTTGTATGCATATACATTTCCTTCGCTGTACGCGGAACCTGACCATAAAAAGTTTTCCTTATAGGCAGGACACTTTTGTCCTTATCCGGCACCATATCATAGAGTTTTTGAAAATCCAAAGTCGACTTTAGTGCCAGCTCTCTTAATCTTATATATTCTTCCATAGTCAATGGTTCTTCTTCCGATATAAAAATAACATCGCTGTCTGCGTCCTTAATCTCCAGCTCAGACGTTTTCTCCTGAACCACTACCGGGTTTACTGCTTCTTTACTTTCACCACACCACGCCAGATATGACTGAATTTCATTCTGCATTTTTTCTAATGCGATATCCAGATTTTCGCCTCTTGTAAATGCTCCTACATAATCCTCAGCATACAACAGAGTATCATTGCCATTATGTTCCCACACACACTTTATTTCCATGTCCGCCTCCGAGATAATGCCATTTTATAGATGTAATATAAATCCGTTTTTAATAACTGCCGTATGAAATAATAAATATTATAACCAGTCTATTATACCAAAGGCGCTTCCTAATTTCTATATAATAGTTTTTCATTATTGATACATTCAGGTAGCTCTTACCGCATATTCATCTTTTATTTATCTGTGATATGCCTTTTTTCTTTTGGGGAAACACAATTTATTGCTGCAATTTTTATTTTATATTCAAATGACATTGCCAACTATATAATCTAATTTCTGTTTATCAGGCATGAATTTACAAAACATTCAACACATTTCTTAGAACCATTTTATAAAAGGCTGCTGTTATTAAGAATATTTCATATCTCCATAACAGCAACCCCTTCAATGTTTAAAATTTTCCTGCTCTCATTATGTATGTGCATTATGCAGATGCAGATATTTCTCCCTGGTGGCAAGTCCACCGCGGATATGTCTCTCGCTCTTGTTTAGCTCGAGTATCTCGCGCGCCTGCCTGGCAAGCTCCGAATTGATGGCAGGAAGACGCTCGGCGACGTCCTTGTGTACGGTGCTCTTGCTTATCCCGTACTGCTTGGCAGCCTGACGCACCGTGCAGTTATTCTCGATAATGTATGAGGCAATCTCCATCGCCCGCTCCTCGATATAACCTTTCAAAAAATACCCCTCAAGAATCTTTTTTACAATGTATGTATGATTTCCAAAAGGTATGACTATGAGTTTAAAAAGTGATACACGGACTTTGTATACAGAATATTGCGCATGTCCAACCCGGCTCTGCCATAGCCAAATGTTTACCTTAATTACAATGTCTTATTTGACATAATATAATAAAAAAATTATACTATATTAATAAGACTTTGGGAGGTGAATTGATAATGGGAATATATTTCAATCCAAGTAATGCAAGTTTCAGACAGGCAAGAAACAGTATGGTTTATGTTGATAAGACAAATTTATTGAACTTTCTTAACCGCAGATTATTCACTGATGACAAATGTATTGCTCTAAGCCACGCCAGACGTTTCGGCAAGTCGCATGCCGCGGGAATGATTGATGCCTACTATAGCCTTGGCTGCGATTCGACAAAGCTTTTTGAGGATACGAAGCTTGCTTCCAATGCAGATTACAAGAAACATATGAACAAGTATAATGTTATACATCTGGATATCTCTTCTGTCTGGGATTTTCATAAGGAGGACTTGACAGAGTCTATCAAAGAGCGTATCTGCGATGACTTTAGGGAAGTGTATGGTGATTCGCTTAATTATGAAAAAGAGCTTTATCTGCTCATATATGAGATTTATCGAAAAACTGATACCGCCTTTGTAATTATTATCGACGAATGGGATTGTATAATCAGAAACAGCCATGACGAAAATCTGATTCACAAATATTTGCAGTTCCTTCACTCACTGTTCAAGTCGGAGGAATCCAAGTCCTTCCTTGCTCTGGCATATATCACAGGTATTCTGCCAATCAAAAAGATTAAGGATGAATCGGCGCTCAACAACTTCAGGGAGTACACAATGCTCAAATCAAAACCGATTACAGAGTATTATGGCTTCACGGAAGACGAAGTTAAGAATCTATGTAAACAGTATGATATGGATTTTGACAGTACGAAAGCATGGTACAACGGATATCTGATAGACGGAATGCACATGTATAACCCTAATTCCGTATCCATGGCAATGGACAGGCAGGATTTTGATTCGTATTGGAAAAACACATCCTCCTTTGCGTCAATCAATACGTTCATCACCATGAATTATGCCGGTCTTAAAGATGATATCATGGCGATGTTAGCCGGCGGCATGGTAAGGGTCAATACCAACACTTTCAAAAATGATTTTTCAACAATAGCCTCCAAGGATGACGCGCTGACAGCACTTATTCATCTTGGATATCTTGGGTATGATTCGGACAGGAAGAAAGCGTTTATACCTAATTATGAGGTTGCAACCGCATTTGAGGCGGCACTTCAGACAGGTGAATGGTCTGATATAGCCAGGGCAATTTCGACTTGCGATGAGCTGCTCGATGAAACAATCGAAGGGAATGCAGAGAAAGTCGCCGAACTCATCGAACTCGCCCACGATACCTACACCTCCGTGTTAAAATACAATGACGAAAATTCTCTGAGCTGTGTTCTCACGATGGCATACTTCACCGCGCCGGCATACTACAATATCATCCGTGAAATGCCTGCCGGAAAGGGCTTTGCCGATTTTGCCTTCATTCCAAGAGCTAATGCCGGACACAGACCCGCAATGATTGTGGAGTTAAAGTACAACCAGTCTGCAGACACTGCCCTGCAGCAGATAAAGGCTAACCACTACCACGGTGCACTTGCAGATTACAGCGACAGGATTCTGCTTGTGGGAATCAACTATGATTCTGAGGGAAAAGACAAAAAACATCATAGCTGTACAATAGAAGAATATGTAAAACCATAAATTTAAAAGCCTTGAGAGCTTAATAATTGATATATCCGCCTCTCGCCGAACTGCCGGCGAAAAGATAATACATATCAATTATTCTTGCTCTCAAGGCTTTTCCATGCACCGTACAGGCGCACCAATACTTTATTAAAAAATTATCTGTATCACCAAAATATCTATATCACCTACATAATTACCACGCAAACAGCAGCACTCCATGTGCCGGAATCTTCCACTCCTTCTGCTCACCAAGTTCTTTTCCCGACCACAGCTCCTTCGCATTCCGCTGCACCTCCTCAAGAATATCTGAGGTGACATCCAGTGCCTTGTTGGTTATATTAAAAATTGCCTTATATTTCCTATCGGCGGACTCACTCTGCCATACAATTAAGCTGTCATTCCGCATAGTCTCCCTTGCCCCACGCGCCTTCTTAAACATCTCATATACATCCTTGTTAGTGAGAAGCTCTATTGTTTTGCTGTCAAGCTTGGTAAGCTCTGCTCCAAGCATAAGCGGGGAGCGGAATATTGTCCAGAGTGTCAGCATGGTCTTCTGCTCATCGTATGTGAAATTGGTGTCCCTTTCCTGTCCGAAGCCCTTGCCCAATCTGCCAAGTGGCAGCATATCGCAGTCCGGGTATCCGCCGTCCTTGACATAGTCCTGCCAGTTTTTGCATCTGTCAAACATATCAAGCAGTGACTCCCAGTGATCCCAGAAATCATCCGTGATACGCCACATGTTCGCATTTTCAAAATAAAAGTCATGCTCATCTACAATAGCAGGTCCCGGTGACAGGCTGAGAACCACATCTCTTCCGCACTTTTCTATTGCCCTATGGAGCATCATAATCTCATCCTTACTCGACCTCGCATCCATACGACAGATGTCATCGCATTTAATAAAGTCAACGCCCCATGAAGCATACAGTTCAAGGAGCGAATCGTAGTATGCCTGTGCTCCATCGGCGTCCGGATTTACCCCATACATATCCGGGTTCCAGAAGCAGATAGAATCAGGGGCTGCAATCTGGTTCGCTGTAAAATCCGTATTTTTAATTTTTGTACGGAAATATGCCGCACAGCGCGGTATTCCCCTCATTATATGTATGCCGAATTTAAGTCCCAGTCCATGCACGTAATCCGCCAGCGGTCCAAAGCCCCTGCCATCCCTCGATGAAGGAAATCTGTCCACATCCGGAAGTAGTCTCGAATATTCATCCATCTCTAACCTGGCAAAAGGAACGTACTGGAACTTATCCCTCTGCTGTCCGGCCTCCTTGGAATACCATGCAATATCCACAACAACGTACTCCCAGCCACATTCCTTCAGGTGCTTTGCCATAAAGTCGGCGTTTGCCTTCACCTGCTCCTCATTTACGGTTGTGTCATAATAGTCATAACTGTTCCACCCCATAGGCGGATTTTTAAATACCATTCCCATTTTTTTGCTTCTCCTTCTCCCTGCAGATATTTTTATCTGCTACCTTAATTTATACCATATTGAAAAAATGAAGTCTATTAAAAAAAGATGTTGGGGCAAAGCCCCAACATCCATAAACCTCTACACTATTATGCAAGCAGACTTAAAACTCCCTGATTGCTCTGTTTTGCCTGGTTTCCGGTAGTTAACACCACAGTATTCCCGTCTCCGGCAGGCACCTTCCGTTGCTCTCAATCACCTTGGAATACCAGTAAGCTGAATCCTTTGGTATGCGCTCCTGAGTTGTGAAGTCCACGTAAACCATTCCGAAGCGCTGTGTATATCCATCCGCCCACTCAAAGTTGTCAAGAAAGGTCCACTCAAAATATCCTCGTACATCCGCGCCTTCATCTATAGCCTTCTCCATTCCCTTTATGTAGCTCTCAAGGAAGGTTATGCGGTTAGGGTCATGCACCTTGTGGTCACTGCTTACAAGGTCATGGCAGGACATACCATTTTCGGTTATGTACAATGGCAGCCTGTACCTCTCATATAAGAACTTAATGCCGTAATAGAATGCACGCGGTGTCACAGGCCAGCCTGCCGCCGTCCTTGGAAAGCCCGGTGCCCTGTCGACGAACTCCGGTTCTCCATCCTTTCCGGCCCGCACGAAGTAACCGTTATAAATATTCTGTCCCATAAAATCAAGCGGCTGATGAATAAGCTCCATATCCTCTTTAGAAATATCCGGAAGGTATTTTTTGAATTTTTTAAGCCCTTCCTCAGGATAATGTCCCAAAAATACCGGGTCGGAGAACCATGCTACATTCCATGTCCAGTTGTCCAATGGATTATAGAAACCGAAATACACCTTCCTTGCCGCCTCGATATCCTCCGGTGAATCAGTGTACGGATAAGCGACACCGCCTGTAGGGGCATAGCCTACCTTGATTGGTCTTCCTGCATATTTTCTTAAGTTGATGACAGCCTGCCCATGAGCCTTTAACAGATTATGCGCAATCCGGAATGTGTCTGTAATGGTATGCCTGACACCCGGCGCATGCACGGCACTGAGGTGTCCAAGTCCGACAACACACTGCGGCTCGTTTATCGTTATAAAATAATCGCACAAATCCGCAAAATTCTCGGCTATCACCTTGGCATACTCACCAAACCAATCCACAATCTGAGGATTAAGCCAGCCACCCTTTACCTGAAGTGCCTGCGGAAGCTCCCAATGAAACATGGTAATGTATGGCGTGATTCCGTTCTCCTTCATTGTGACAATCATATCACGGTACATGGCTATCGCCTTTTCATTCACTCTGCCTGTTCCCTCAGGAAGTATCCTCGCCCAGTTCATCGAAAAACGGTATGCCTTTATACCCAGTTGTCTCATAAGTGCATAGTCTTCTTTATACCTATGCATATGGTCACATGCTGTGTACGCATTCTGGTTCTCATGAATATGCCCTTCCTCAGTAAACACGTCCCACACACATTTACCTCTTCCGTCCTCCGGGTCTGTGCCCTCAACCTGATAGGCGCTGCTCGCAACGCCCCACACGAAATCGTCCCTGAACATAGTTTTCTCCTTTTTCTATATTCCTATTTTTCTATTTGTATTTATAGTCTAATTATTTAGCGTTTAAATTTTTTACGTTTCAAGTAAGCGTAATCAGACTATATGCCTCAATATCTGAATATCTCATACAGTCTTATAGCTATTTGTCCCATTGCTCCTAGCGTCCGCTTGCGATAACCGACACAAGATAGAACTCCGAGGCATCAGCTTCACTTGTCTTTACTAGCTTAATCTGCACCGTGTGTTCCTTATTCCACCCATGCTCTAACAGCGTGTACAGCTCAAGCTTATCTCCCCAGGTCTCATCGAAATTAGCATCAAGTGTCACCGCATTTGCCTCATCGCCGTCAATGACTGCGACCGCAACAGGTGCAGGCTTATGTATTGTCTTTCTAAACTGTACAGCTATGCAGCTTCCCTTTACCTTGAAAGTAATGCACGCTCCGTTCCCGGAAGCAGTATAACCCTTCTTAAAGCAGTCCGTAATATCCCTCTGCTCAGACATATCAGCCTTAAAGCCGTCAAGCTCCGGTGTTGAATTGTAGTTCTGGTATCTTACGGAATCCTCGTAGGCATTGGCTGTCAATGGCTCCGGGAGCAGAGCAGCAGCTCCGGCATCAGGCTGCGCTGCAGCTCTCTGTGATTTTGCCGTCTCGTATTCTGCCTTTACCGTATTTTTTATCTGCTCAAGCCTTTTTGTAATAACCATGCTGACAAGTTCATGCCCACAGTCATTAGGGTGAAGGTCATCCGGGGTAATTCTTCTGTTGTCAAATCTACAATTCAAAAGAGCCTTGTACAGTGTGCTCTGCATGCTCACCGACGGAATATTGTAGTGTCTTGCAATTCTTGAATGTACAAGCTCTGCGCTGGCTCCATTGTTGTAGCACACATTGTGGACAAGCATAAGTGCGGGATGTGATTTGGACGAGAGTATTTTTCTCACAAGTCCTTCATAAGTCTCCTCGAAATGCCCGGTGCTCTCATCATTTACCGAAAACTCCGCTATCACAAAATCCGGCTCCGCATCAAGCAGGTCATCCTGTGCCCTGGCAACGCCGAACTGTGACGTAGTTCCGCCTATGCCTGCATTGACATACTTAAATTCTGCCTGTGGGAATGTCCTCACCCACCATTCATACACAAGATATGCATAGCATTTCTGCGGTGTGGATGACAGGCTTCCCTGTGTTATCGAACCGCCGATAAATCCTATCGTAAGCTTCTCCCCCGCCTCTGCTCTCTTCATCACATCCTTTATATTCCAGATGTATCCCGGATTGGCAACCCCTTGCCCAAAATCTATATATTTTGCCAGTTCATTCATGCTACCATTCTCCTTATTATAATTATGAATCAGGTAATTGCGAAATTCATTCTTGCCGGTAAACAGTTGTGCAAACTAGTACACCGCCGGACCTTTTGAACGTCGCAATAGTTCGGCTGTGTCGAACTAATGTTCCCGAAATGGTACTAGCAAAATTGCACAACCTACAGTTATCGCACACCGAATTTCGCAATTACCAGCCATTAATATTTGCCCTCTGATGTTTACATAAGCTTCTGTATATATGCTGCCAGCTCCTCGGACATTTCCTCCGCCTCAGGTATTCTGATATGTCCCGGAGTTCCTGCCCCATTCCTCTTATAAAGAAAATGATGAACCCTGCCGGAGGCTATCCTCATGCACACATCATCTATCGCCCTGTCCCATGCCGCATCATGCATGAGGATGGTCGTAGCAAGGACTATCTTAGCTTCCGGATATAGCTGCATGAGCCTTCTTATGAACCATTCGTAGCGCTCCCGCCATCTCTTTGCCTTGACTCCATCATAATCTGCCGGCATATAGTTGTCGGGATGTGCGTCATTCTGCCCTATAGCAACCACAACCACATCCGGTGTATATCTGCTGAAATCCCATTGCTTTACCTCTCCAAGGCCGGGAAAATACTCTATCTTGTCATAGCATGACTCCACACCAAGATACACAGGTGCCCCGAAATAGCCGGTACCGTCAAGAAGCGCTATTCCGCCCTGAGAAATGTTATGAAGCTTCGCGTTGAGCTTCCGCGCCGTCATCCATGCGTATGAATACCAGCTATTGGAAAATTCCCCATTATGCACAGGGTCAGCCTTTCCCACATAATCAACTGCCTCCGACACCTCGCCACAGGAAACGCTGTCACCATAGACTTCTAGCTTTAATCTCTTGTTCTTCTCAGCCTCATTTGTCGCAAGCTCTGCCCCATCCTCAAGCTCAAAGCCATGAATTGTCACATAGTCGGCCGAGTCCTGTCGCTTGAAGAAAATTACCTCATGCCAGACTTCACCTTTATCATGGTCATCAGCCGCCATGTCCTGCTTCTTAGTATTATTTTCTCCATAAATAATATACTCATGCTCCTCATTGTCCTCATACAGCAGCAACGCTGTCTGGACGCCATCAATAACGCAGCCCATTCTGTTGCTCCAGCATGAGCGCTTGTTTGTGAGCTTTACCTTCAGAAGGTTTCCTGTGAATCTGAAGGTCACATAGCTTGAGGGATACACCATGACAGGTGCGTCCGGATTGTCAAAATCTATACGCCCGCAATAAATCAATCGCGGGTCCGATGGACTTATAAACATATATCGTACCTCTTCTTTAATGCAATTTTATTGCTTAAATTATCCCAAAAGCTCCATATTCTTAGCGATAAGCTCACATCTCTGCTTTACGCAGTCCGGGGAACGAAGCGGATCCTGTGGTGTGTTGAATACATAATCAACAAGCTTATCAACTGTGGTGGCTGCGACATGAAGTCTTGTATCCGATGAAGCGTAGTAGATGAATACCTCGTTCTTGTCATTGACAATTGCTCCATTGGTGAACACGACATTGCTAACATCGCCGACTCTCTCATCACCTCTAGGTCCGATGAGAAGTCCTGACGGCTCCGCGATTACCTTGGCAGGGTCCTTAAGGTCTGTCGCAAAGGCATATATTACATAGCGAAGTCCGGCTGCGGTATTTCTAACACCATGTGCAATGTGAATCCAGCCACGGTCTGTCTTGATTGGTGTTGCACCTGCTCCGTTCTTGACCTCTGTGATTGTGTGGTACTTTCTTATGCTCGTCATCCTCTCCTCGTCGATGACCGCATGTGTTATATCATCGCAGAGTCCGAAGCCGATTCCTCCGCCGCTTCCTGTCTCAATGAAATCATCCATAGGTCTTGTGTAGAACGCATACCTGCCGTCAACAAATTCAGGATGAAGCACAACATTTCTCTGCTGCGGTGAATGGAGGGTTGTGAGATTGTCAAGTCTCTCCCATGTCTTTAAATCCTTGGTTCTCACAATTCCGGCTGCTGCCACTGCTGCAGAAAGGTCATTAGAGCCTGTGTCCTTGCTCTCCGAACAGAACACACCGTAAATATATCCGTCCTCATGCTGTGTAAGTCTCATGTCATACACATTAGTCTCCTCCGCGCATGTATCAGGAAGCACTACCGGGTAATCCCAGAATCGGAAGCCATCCACACCATTGTCGCTCTCTGCCACACCGAAGAAGGACTTTCTGTCATTTCCCTCTATGCGCGCAATGAGATAGTACTTGCCGTTTAACATAATTGCACCGGAATTCATAACCGCATTTATGCCAAGGCGCTCCATAAAGTAAGGATTGGTCTCCTTGTTCAAATCATATCTCCACTCAATCGGTGTATGCTCCCTTGTGAGCACAGGATACTCATATCTGTCATATATTCCATTGTAAAAATCGCTCTTATTATTCTTCCTCGCAAGCAAAGCCTCCTGCTTCGCCTTCTCAACATAATATCTCTCATGTATCATATCGGTCACTCTCCTTTTTACCCTATTCTCTTCATAACTTCCATACACATTCTTCCATTGTGGTACGGACACTTCCACGGCTCCACAATCGGTCTGCCCTCCTGCGGCGTGCCATCCTCGTTGGTTGCCCAGAACCACTCTGAGCCCGGTCTTCTGTCAATCTGGCATGACTGGATGAACTCCCACTCCGAAAGTGCAGCATCCCTGTATTCATCTGCAGCCGAATTTTTTTCGTAGGCATTCAGGAAACCTATGACTGTCTCAGCCTGAACCCACCATACTCTTGTGGTGTTCACCACACCGCGCTCGCACTCATTCGCAAGCGAATTGCCGTTAAATGCCTCCTCGTAGACATGTCCGGCAAGTGCCTTGGTGATTGGTGTGAGCTTGTCATACAGCTTCTTATATACGCCGTCTGTTATGCCCTGGCGCTTCTCCTGCATCCCGATTATCTCAATGCCTCTGTCAATGAGCCATGAAGTCTCAATATCATGTCCGTATGAATGAAGGTCAATAAGCGTATTGTAGTCCATGTCAAAAAATACTTCCTGACGCTTCTTCTTTGGATTATACATTTTGTCCGCAAAGAGATTTAATATATCGTAGAGCCTGCCCTTGACCTCCTCATCTGCGGTCACGCGGTACAGCTCCGTGTATGCCTCAAAAACATGCAGCAGTGTGTTCATCGTTCTGCCCGCCATAACTCCGTTCTCAGACAGCTTCTCATTGCTCGCCGGCTTGAAATCGCGTGTGAACGCCTCAAGATAGCCTTCCTCGTCGCGGCATTTTGTCTCAATCACATGGTATAAATCATAAGCAAGCTTAAGCGCCTCCTCATCCCCTGCTGCCTCATAGTAGGATGAGAGCGCATAGATTGCAAATGCCTGATTGTATGTATGCTTCGTTGTGTCAAGCGGCCTGCCATCATAGGTAACCGACCAGAATATTCCGCCGTACTCCCTGTCCATACATTTATCCCTCATAAATGTATACGCATGCTCAGCCTCTTTAAGAAGACTCTTGTCCTTTAAAAGTGTGTATGCATTTGCAAAAAACCATGTGATTCTGCTATTTAAAATGCAGCCCTTCCCAGCATTTCTGTCAAGCTTCAAATCATACGAAAGCCAGCCATAATAGCCGCCGTTCTCATCATCAAGAAGACTCTTCCAGAATGGAATGATTCTCATTGTGAGCTCCCTTGTAATCTCTTCCTTCATAACATTAAGCTCAGCATCCGGCTTGATAGTACCGACACCGGGTGTGACAATTGTATTGTTCATTTTTTGTATCCCCTTTCCATTTAATAAGCTGTTGTTATAAGTATTTTGCCACAACACTTTTTATAATATTTTATATTGCACTATGCCTCAGCAAAATGTTCAACCTGTCTGATAATTATTCAACTCTTTTTGAGCGCAGCCACACTATCTTTAATCACAAGCTGCCCTTCCACGATATACACTCTGTGCCGATACTCCTCACCTGCAATCTTTTTTATAAGAGTATGTACAGCCCTTCGCGCCATCTCCTTTATATCCACCTCGTAGGTTGTTATCTCGACGTCGCATATTCCGGGATAGATAAAATTATCATAGCCGACCACCGATACATCCTGCGGCACCTTGAGTCCGCGCACTTCAAGAGCCTTGATAAGAAAGCTCGCCGCAATATCGCAGTTGCACACAAATGCTGTCGGGAGCTCCCCCGGAAGGCGGATGTAATTTTCGGGGTCTATGCTTCCGTGCTCTCTCTCCCTGTCCTCGATTATCCATTCCGGTCTCACCTCACTGCCATGCTCCATCATCGCCCTTAAGTATCCCATATATCTGTCGGTGATTGAGCCTGTCGCGAGCACCGTGCCCACATAGCCTATCCGGGTATGCCCCATCTCAAAAAGATAGTTGGTAAGCCTGTATGCACCATAGTAGCTGTCCGATATCACCGCATCAGCCTCTTTTTTGTTATCACAGAAATCAAGATATATCATGGGAAGACTGCAGTTTTCATTAAGAAAATCAAGATATTCCCAGCTGAGCCGTCCCATAACAATGATTCCGTCAGCTCGGTTATCCGCCACAAGCTTCGGCAGTATATTATTCTTCTCCGTCTCCATGCTGACAGGCTCCATGACAGCAAAGCACTCTCTTGCAATGGCCCGCCCGGTTATCTGCTTATACATCTGCAGATAAAAGGAATCGTATTTATCAATATATCTCTCTCCGACAAGCACTCCAAGTGTGTAGCTTCTGTTCTTCGCCTCCCGCGGCTCCTTAGACGGCGGCACATAGCCCATGCTGCCGGCAAGCTCCTCAATCTGTTTTCTGAGCGTATCGCTGACTCCCTTCTGGCCCGATAGAGCCTTTGAGACCGTCACAGTGCTCACTCCCAGCCTTGCTCCGATGTCCGCAAGACGCACTGATTTTTTCACGCGTGTACCTCCCTCCTAATTATCAGAATCAGATAGGCAATTGCGAAACCCAATGTGTAATTATCATACGTTGTGTAATTTTACTAGTACACAACTGTTTACTTGCAAATTCGAGTTCCGCAATTATCCAAAGCATTAGAAATGCATATACAGCCCAGGTTTTATCCCATAGCTATTCAGCTTATTCCTGTACAAGGTGTATAAGCGTGCTCTTGAAATCTCCCCACATACCGGGCATTCTCAGTCCGGCACTCATAAGAGTATCGCCATAAAGCACTGGAACCTGATTCCCTCCATCAGAGCCGGAATTATTATTTTCATCAGCGCCTTCATACAGCACCTTGTATTTTTTATCCGGTGCAAGTCCGGCAAGCTTAATCATCCTGCTCTTGAAATTCGGTCTGTTAAGAACCTGTACATAGGTCAAAAGTGCTTCCTTCCTGTCCTTGGAAACAACCATATAACAGTCATAAATATTGTTTTCCTGATAAGACGCAAGTCTGTAGTAGTCACCGTTTCTCACAAGGTCATTGTACCTGTGGTAGACCGCAATCTGACCCGGAATAGCGTCCCTGTCCTCCTGCGGTATTCTTGTTATGTCAAGCTCATAACCGAAGGTGCCGCACAGTGCCACATCCCCTCTGGTCTTGAACGGTGTCACCCTTCCGACAGTATGGTTCGGACAGTCGGACACATGTGCTCCCATCGCTGAGAGCGGATATATAAGTGCTGTTCCTTCCTGTATTGCAAGTCTCTCTATGGCATCCGTGTCATCGGAGCACCATATCTGAGGACTGTAATAGAGCATTCCGGCATCAAATCTTGCACCACCGCCTGAGCAGTTCTCAAGCAGAAGGTCAGGAAACTCCTTCATAAGCCTCTCCTGAAGCTCATACACCGCAAGCATATATCTGTGCTCAAGCTCTCCCTGTCTGTCAACAGGAAGATAGTTGCTGTGAAGGTCAGTGTGCTCGCGGTTCATGTCCCACTTCACATACTCAATGTTGGCACTGCGGAGTATTCCCGCAACCGCCTCATAACAGTAGTCAACAACCTCCGGTCTTGACAAATCGAGCACGTACTGGTTTCTTGAGCGGCATGCCTCACGTCCCGGAATGGCGATTGCCCAGTCAGGGTGCTCCCGATAGAGCTTCGACTCAGGGGAAATCATCTCCGGCTCGAACCAGATACCGAACTTAAGGCCAATCTTGTTAACCTCGTCGACAAGATGCTTAAGACCACCCTGAAGCTTCTCCTCATTCACATACCAGTCGCCAAGGCTCGTGTTGTCATCATTTCTGTGGCCGAACCAGCCGTCATCCATGACAAGCATCTCTATGCCGCTCTTTTTTGCCTCGCGTGCGATAGCCAGAAGCTTTTCCGTATCAAAATTAAAATATGTAGCCTCCCAGTTGTTTATGAGAATAGGACGCTTCTTATCCTTGTACGGGCTTCTTATGAGGTGCTCCCTGTAAATGTCATGAAGATTACGCGTCATGGTGCCAAGTCCTGATGCCGAATACGTCATCACAACCTCCGGTGCTTGGAACTCCTCGCCCGGCTCAAGCTTCCACTCAAAGTTCTCAGGATGAATACCCATAAGGATTCTCAGACTGTCGAACTGATTTTTCTCAACCTGTGCAAGAAAATTTCCCGAATACACGAAGCTGAAGCCATACACATGTCCTGTTTCCTGTGATGAGCCATTGTCAACAAGCGCAATAAAAGGATGTTCCTGATGTGATGATTTGCCCTTGATTGAACCGACGCTCTGCTTGCCGTAGCCTATTTTCCTAAACTCCATCCGGCGCTCTCTCGCCCATGAGCCATGAAGCGAAAGCATCTCGTAGCCCTCATCCGGCAGGTCAAGTGCAGTTGACATTACCTTGGTAATGAAAATATTTTTATCTGAACTATTCTTTAACCTTACGCTTCTTGTTATGACATCCTGCTCAGGAAACACACTGTAGATAAGAGTTGCCGAAAGACCGATGCATGGGTCAGCCGCATCAATCTCGAGTGTGTATACCTTGCTGTCATCGTTGCCACAGGCACTTTCATCCAGTGCCTTCACTTCACCCGATGTGAACGTAGCCGGAAGTCCCTTAAGCCCCGGCTTGCCCTCATATATTCTGTGTCCCGCATACACAAGGCTCACCGCACGGCTGTTGTCCTCACAACGCACCGATATGGCACCCTCCCTGTAATCTCCCACATTATTTCCCGGATACTCCGTCGGAAAAGCATCAAAAAACGAACCCCTGTCCCTGTTGTTCTTAGACGGTACGAATGGATTCTCGTCCGTCCTCAACAGATATCTGACATCCGTATCGCTTATCCTGTCACCATAGTATGCGTGACCGATGAAGCCCTCATCATCCACCACCGAAATCACATAGCTGCTCTTCTTCGTGTCCAGCTTAAAAGAACGCGATTTCTCATCAAAAAAAATACCCATAACAACCTCCTCCAAAATAACTGTTGTTATGGGTATTATATTATATTTAAGTTAATCGGTAAATTAAATTTAGCTAATTTAGCTTAATTATTTAACATAAATAAACTGTAAAACTTAGCTTTCCTTCTCCCCGATGACGGCATATCTCACCGTTCATCCATAGTCGAATGTTGATGTTTTTTGACCATATTTTACTTTTATCTTTTAATTTTAATAAGTGCAGTTGGCGATTTAGGTTTGCCATCCCTATATATATCCCCTGATTCCATGAGCGGATTTATAACCTCATTCAAGAATTGGCTTCTGCTTCGGTAGTTAAGAGACGTTTGCAGCTCCTTTATAGGCTTTGGACCTTCCATCTTAAGAATAGCCATAACTTTTTCTCCAGCAGTAAGTCCTTCCAAATCCAGTTCTATAGCTTCATCCCTATATAACCTGTCATATAATCTCAAATTCAAAAATCCAGGATATATAGATACTACCGGTTGAATTTCATCAGGACTGAATTTATAAGATTCAATCATGGTTTGAAAACCAGTTCCACCTCTCTCCATCAGATTTGCCACATCCAGACAAGCTGCTATGATGGCATTTCGTCTGATAGACGGTATTGAACCTGCTGGATATGCATTGTAATCTTTAGGCAGCAGCCATGAACCAGGCGAAACTATTTCAATTCTGTCTGAGTATATGTCAACATCAATCTGCGTTCCCGAAATAGAATAATCCCTATGTGCAATGGCATTTACCAATGCTTCTCTTACAGCTTCCTTAGGATAAGACCTGATTTCGTCCCGTCCTCCATTTTCTGTTTTTACCCAGCCTGTTTTGGTATTTCGCTCAATAAAGTTTAATGCATTTGTAAAAACATTTGCAATAGAGCCTCTTAATCTGCTGCTATCCAAAACAATACCTGTCTTGTTTTTACCTTTCCACAAACGGCAGCATATCATTGTATCATCTTCATTATAGTTGTCTGAAAACATTATAAATCCCGATTTCGCATACCCATCTTTAGAAACAATTTCCTCGTTCTGCAATTCCTTCATTGTTGGAGCGGATTTATCCTGTCTGTATTCCTTGCAAAGATTAAGGTATTCTGACCATAGATTATCAGTATATGCCACTTCGCTTGTCTCATTATCTATACCATATTTTCTCTTTGAAAGTGAGATAATTTCTTCCGGTGTTGCTGGAGTTGCATTCCCATCACCCTTTATAAAAACTGTTTCATTGTAATCTCCCTCTCTATATCTTATTACAGAGTCTGCAGGAGCAACTTTAACAGCTAATACAAAATGTTCTGCATTATAATCCACACTTCTCATCATATATGAAATCTTAATGTGTGGGAATATATGTCTATCATTGATCCTTGAAATTAATAGTTTTGTTTTATCGACTTCTTCAAGATCAATTCCAAAAGCTTCTCCATCGTTTGATACACCTACAAACAAGGTTCCTCCCTTATCATTTGCATATCCAATAAGAGTTTTTGCCCATTTAATAGGATTATCCTGATTTAATACTGCTTTATATTCACAACTTGTATCTTCTGTAATAACATCTGGATATAATTCTCTGATTTTCATGAATCTCCTCCATTAATAATGTTCTTGACATAACTATATCAAACATTACTAAACATTACAACAACATTACTAATACATTATAAGCCAAAAATCACCCACATTTCCGCCTATAATAAAGTAAGATGAGGCTCTGAAATAATATATGACATTATACAAACATTATTACAACATTACTTAAACATTATTCACTTAATTTTTTTGAGCTTAAGTTACCATACTTCATTTTTATTACAATAGCTGCATTGCTCCCGATTTCTTCTCCGTGCAGCTTTCTTAGCTTAATTATTTAACATAAATAAACTGTAAAACTTGGCTTTCATTTCCATAAGTTCATCGAACGTGCCGTATTCCGCAATCTGCCCCTTATGCATAACTATTATTCCGTCATACTGCCTCAAAATATTCTCCACAAGTTTATGTGTAATCCAGTATATCACCATACAATTTGGCAGCCCTGTCCTTCTGCCCTGACTGCTCAATGCAGTTTACATACTGCTGTACAAGCAGCATTTCCAACCTGCTCAGATAATACCCGGCAATATTGTCTATATCAAACTCAGGATATGTACACCTTATCCCCTCCATCAGCTTATCCTTGCACGCCGACACAGAGCTTCCTGTTTTCTGCATCAGCTCACACTCTGCAAGGCAAAGATACTGCATATGTATGTTATTTTTTGTTGCCTTTCTATACGCCGCTATCTGTTCCCTTGCATCACTGTACCTGCCCTCATCAATACAGCAGCATATTCTTATTCTTGCAAGCAACCGTTCATACTCATCGCAATCTAAATACGCGGTAAACCTTTCTGTATTCTGCCCAAGTCTTTCATACAGACTGTCAAAAAGAAGTTTTTCCGCACTTCTTACCCCACTCTCAATTCTTGCAAGCTGTGCGGTAGAACACAAGCCCTGTGCAAGCTCGGCAAGCTTGATATTCTGAGTATTTCTCACATCTCCTATAAATTTTCCTGAATAAAACATTTTCATTATCCCCTGTAAAGCAAATTTGGTACTGCATAAGGCAGTACCAAATTCAAATTCTCCTATGGCTATGTCAAGCGGATATTCACAATCCGCTTTGCTGCTTGCTCATAACACTATTAGCAGCTATTCGCATCACAAGTAAGTCTCCCCCACTTACTGCTCTACGCAATAGAAGTGGGGACTTACTTGATAGTGTTAAATAGCTTTTCGATAATATTCTCCCTCTCACTGTCAAGATACTCCTGCGTGAAATGTGCTTCATCCCCAAATGCGCTCTCCGGGTAATAGTCTATGCCATCAATATAATCTCCGAGCAGTCCGGTCAGCCCATTATCCTCAATCTGCTTTTCAAAATCAGCCCATTCATGGTTATCCTGCGTGTCAGGAAGCGGAGCCGCAAGCACCTTAAGCTTCACGCCATGACTGTCACACAGCTCCTTAATCTTTGGAAGATACTTTATGGTGAGGTCGCTCAGGTGCTTCTCATCGCGCACCTCAAGCTGCTGCTCAAGCACATTGTTGAGGTACACATCCATATAGTAGGCATTATTCTCGATAAAGCTCTTCACAATATCATTTGTCGCATACAGCTTCCCGAATCTGTCCTCGATGTACTGCCTCATATCCTCATCTATATACTGCTTATAGGTATCATTGTAAAACGGAACAATAAAATACTGGAATGAAAAGTTGAACCACAGCGGATTGGCAAGGCTCTGCGGTCTGACAATATAGTAGACCTCCTCAGTCTGCGGGTTGTTCTCCAGATAACGGTTAAGCAGAATATAATTTCCGAGCACCGTTATCGCCTGATTGGTCGCAAGGTAGCAGACCTCATCCGTCTCATCCTGATAATCCGGTGAAAAAATAAGTCTCGCCACGCTGTCACCGATAATGACCTTCGTGTACTCCGTATTCGTCTCCGCCAGATCAAGTGCATAATACAGCTCCGGTCCGAAGCTTGACGGACTGTTCTTACCCCTTATATACTGCACCGCAAAATAGCCGCCCAGGGACACCCCGGCAAGCAGCACAAACACCACAACACTCACTATGAATTTTACAAAAGCCGTTCTATTCTCTCTCATACCATTCCCTTACCAAATCTTAATCTACTATACAAACACCGAATATCTCACATAACTTACCATGACGCCAAAAAAACAACCTCACCGTCAAAACAGGCTCAACAACTTCGCCGTGTATAATGAGTTATATTTATATATATCGCGACTTTGGGAGAAGCATAGTTGTTCTTAGGACTCTGTTCAAAACCTAGCCAGAACCGGCACGGAGGCCGGTTCAGAAGCAATGCATACACGGAAGTATGCCGGCTTCGGTGGCGGATGTTGCAGCAAAACTTATCAGAGTCCTTAGAACACCTTGCTTCGTACAATGGAGCCGATATATATAAATATAACTCATTATACACCCGCAACACCTCAATGCCTGTTTTGCCCTTGAAGCACAGTATTAAAACTCAAAGTACACGAACGAGCTGCTGTCCGCTCCATACTGCATGAACCATATCACCATCAAATCGATCACCGCAACATATACAATCCATCTTACCACCTTCGGCAGTCTGTTAAAGCGCTCAAAAATCGTGCTGCCCTGCTGCATGGCGATATACGCAGCCAGGTCATAGACAAACAACATACCTGTCACAAGCACAAGATGGAGCATCATGCCGCTGTTGATTCCAAGCGACTGCAGACCGCCCTTAAGATATGACACAGGCGATGTGATTCCATGCCACATATTAGTGAGCACATACAACGCGTCACTTACGCTGTCCGCCTCAAAGAATACCCACGCCACCGTCGCAAATATAAATACAAGCACGATACTTACAATACGCGCCGCTCCCTTCTTTCTGTAGGCTTTGTCCTTCGGGTCGCGCCCGCGAAGCCTTGCCCATGCATTGTGAGCAAAGGTCTCAAGCACCTGAACTGCCCCGTGGAGTGCTCCCCACACGATGAAAGTGAGATTGGCGCCATGCCACAGACCGCTCACCATAAAGGTTATCATTATATTAAGTGCGTATCTTAAGCTTCCCACGCGGCTTCCGCCAAGCGGAATATAGATGTAATCGCGGAACCATGTCGACAGTGAGATATGCCATCTGCCCCAGAATTCCTTGACCGAAGACGAAAAATACGGACACTCGAAGTTTCTCGCGCCATTGAAGCCAAGGAGCTGTGCCGCGCCGTTTGCGATGTCCGAATACCCCGCAAAGTCGCAGTATATCTGTATTGAAAAGAGAACCGCCGCGGTCATAAGAGCGAAGCCATCGTACGCTGTGACATTTGAGAACACCTTGGTCACATAACCGGAAAGTAAATCAGCCACTATCATCTTCTTGAAAAATCCGACACCCATTAGCTTTAGCGCATTTGAAGCCTTCTCATACGAAAAACCTGCATACTTGAAAAAGCCATTTTTATTTGATGCTTTTTCTGTTCCGGCAGCCATGCTTTTCTTTGCGACACTGCTTTTCTTTGCGACACTGCTTTTCTCTGCAGCAATTTTTTCCATGCAATTTTCTTGTGACACTTCATCACTCTGCGACAAAGCTTCGTGCTCAAGCTTCTCGAAAAAAGGCGCCGGCCGCTCAATAGGTCCTGAGGCAATCTGTGGAAAGAAGCCCACATACACAGCATATTTTGCAAAATTGCGCTGTGCCGGAAGCTTTCCCCTGTACACCTCAACCATGTAGCTTATCACCTTGAAGGTGTAGAAGGATATTCCGATTGGCGCGGCAAGCTTAAGCACGGCAGGAGTGAATCCAATGCCAAATATTCCAAGCGTATCCGACAATACCTGCCCTGCAAAATTAAAGTACTTGAACACCAGAAGAAGCCCCAACGACACTGCAAAGGGCAGTCCGAAGCACAGCTTTTTCAGGTTTCCATGGCACTTCTCCATAAAAATTGCTCCCAGATACGTTGCCACGCACACAATACACAGGAGTATGAAATTCCTTACCCCGAACCCAAGATAGAAGTAACAATTGGCGGCAAGCACCACCAGATACCTGTATCCTGCCGGAATATTCCAGTATATTAAAAATACTGCCGTCATAAAGACGGCAAAGCTTAGCGAATTAAAAAGCATATATCATACTCCCTGTTTTATATTTATCAGCCACCAGCTCAATCACACGCCGCCGGTTCCGGACAGTTCACCAATCCCTCACTTCTTTTTGCCTGAAAACAGCTTCGCCGCCGGCTTTTCAAAGAGCAGGTATACCACAGCCGTCATCACCACGAAAAGCCCAAGCTCTGCAAGCCTGTACACTGCCATAGGCATTGTGGTTGTCTCCGGGTTAAAAATACTCTTCATTATAAGTATTCCTATCGGATGTCCTAGATAGAGTGCATACGAATACTTAGAAATGAACCGCACAACCGACACACCGGCTCTGCTAAGCCCATTATCCGGAATCCAGTCCTCAATATCCATCGTGACAAGCAGAAGTGTTGTGAACATTATAATCCAGTACAGCTTCGTGTTGCTCACATCAAGAATGAGAAAAGCCACTCCCATTATCATAAGCAGTGCAATGTACTCAAATATCTTCTTCTCCTTGACAGCAAAGTACGCCGACACACCGAAGAAGCACAGGTATATAAAGTATGCCGGATGTCTCCCCGCATACTCCGTGCCAGCATACAATATCTCAAGGAAATGTACCCATACCTGGCATGCAACAAACGCAGCCATAAGGGCAATCACCGAACGCCTGAAATTGTTGATAAATTTATACAAAAACGGCGCAATGATATAGAATAACATTATGGTCACAATCGTTCCCGTTGTTCCAAGATAGAACCAGAACAACAGGTCACGCGGAAAGAAGGTGGTTGTGAGCGTGAAATATTTTACAAGGCTCACCACTATCTGCTTCGCCGGATACCTCTCTCCAAGCACAACCAGATAGATGAAAAAATATATGAGCACAACCCCATAATAGCTTGGCAGAATCCTCGCAAGCCTTCTCTTATAATACGAAAGCGGCGAAACATCCTTGTGCCTGTCTATCGACAGAAAAGCCGTGTACCCGGTCAACAGCAGAAATAATTCCACTCCATGTCCACCCCAGCCGAACAGCTCAAGATGTACCAGCACAATCATAACCGCCGCCACCGCACGGATAATATCAAGATTTAACAGCTTCTTATTCACAGAAGAATTATTACTATTCGGCTGCATTTTTCTTTCCCCTCATCAGATAAATATTTACATTATCGCACAACGTCCGGCGCAATTTAATTTTTCTTTTTCTTCACGTACACCGCCGATGAGTACTCAGGAAGCTTGACGGTAAGTATTCCGCAAGGCACCTCGTGACGCACAATATCACAGGAATGTCCGTCCCTCATGGTGAACATAACCTGCTCAACGTAATCGCCCTCAAGTACCTCCGCCTGCCATGCCTCAACACTTATCTCCCGCTCGCCGTCATTATTATTTACAATAACTATTACACTATTATCATTGTAAAAACGGGCGTAGGCGAGTATGTTGTAGTCCGCATATATATTCTTATAGGAACCGCGTATAAGTGCAGGGTTCTCCTTGTGTATCCTTATCATCTCCCTATGGAAATCAATAAGCTGCTCATCCTCATGTCCCCAAGGATAGCTTCTTCTGTTATCAGGGTCAGTCCAGCCACACACTCCCGCCTCGTCACCATAGTAGATTGTCGGTGCTCCCGGCCATGTCATCTGCATTACGACAGCTTCCATGAATATTCCTTTATTCACTCCATAGTTGGCTGCCTCCGCTCCCTTGCTCGCCGTTCTTCCGATAACCCTGTTGGTTCTTGTCAGAAAACGTGAGTGGTCATGGTTAGAAAGCTCGTTCATGGATATTCTCGTTGGCTGTCCGCCAAGTCTTGCCATATTATGACGCATATGCGAAATAAAATAGTTAGGATTGCCGCGCAGCGCATCGTTACTTGAATCGCTGTGCTTCTCCATTCCCGTGAGGAAATATGTCACCGGCTCCATGAACGCATCATAGTTCATTATAGTATCCCACTGGTCACCCTGAAGCCAGCTGTACGAATCACCATAATTCTCGGCAAGTATAATTGCCTCCGGGTTAGCCTCCTTTACCGCATTCCTGAACTTGCGCCAGAAAATATGGTTGTATTCCGGCGAAAAACCAAGGTCAGCAGCGACATCAAGTCTCCAGCCATCCACATTGTACGGAGGGGAAACCCACTTCTTTGCAATCCCAAGAATATAATCTTCAAGCTTCTTAGATCCCTCATAATTGAGCTTCGGAAGAGTATCGTGTCCCCACCAGCCAAGGTATGACTGATTGTATGGCCATGCATAGTCATCCTGGAACTTGAAAAAGTCATGATAAGGGCTCTCCTTATCCACATAAGCGCCCTTGTCGAAGCCCTCGCTTCCCTCATATATTCTCTCGCGGTCAAGCCACTTATTAAAAGAGCCACAGTGGTTGAATACACCATCTATGATTACCTTGATATTTCTTCTGTGAGCCTCCTCGACAAGCTTTGCAAAGAACTCATTGCTCGCCTCAAGATTCGCATAGTCCGTTACTCTCTTCTTGTACTTGGTCGCATTGTCATTGCTTCTGGCATTATCCGGAAGCGGTTCGCCGCCATCATTTACAATAACGCCAAAATGAGGGTCAATATAGTCATAATCCTGAATATCATACTTATGGTTAGATGGTGACACAAACAACGGATTAAAGTAGATTGCATCTATTCCGAGACTCTCAAGATAATCCATCTTGTCAAGCACACCCTGTAAATCTCCACCGTAGAAATTGCGCACATCCATGGTTGCCGGATACTCATTCCAGTCGGTGATTCTGTGCACAGGCTCCCCTATATACACATACTCATTATCAACCACGTCATTGCTCTTGTCTCCGTTGTGGAAACGGTCGACATATATCTGGTATATAACAGCGCCCTTCGCCCAATCCGGTGTCTTAAAGCCCGGATTGATAACAAAATTATAGGTTGGATTGAGCTCCCTGTATGGTCCTGCCTGATTATAGTAAATGCTTGTACGTCCCACAAGCGCATGGAAATAATACTCCGTGCGCTGTGCTCCGAGCGTAAATTCAGCAATATAATAATCAAAATTCGTGTTAGTCATGAACTTCTTCATGCTGTATGCTATGCCATTAACCACAACCTCAACTCTATCCACATTGTACTTTGCAGTTCTGAACTTAAGCTTCACAGTATCACCGGCTGAAGGCTCCTCAGGGCTTCTGTACTCCTCCGTGGCATCTGCAAACATTGCACGGTCATTCAAGATAGGCTTCATATTTGAAAAATATGTGCTTCTGATTTCATTCTTTGATAATCCCGACAGATTCTTTGTAATTTTCATTAAGATACATAATCCTTTCATAATCAGACAGGCTGAGCCTCCTGCCTGATATATTATGATACACGTCCGGACATTTCCATGTCCTTTTAGTCTTACTATATATTCTATGATAGTATGGGGAATATTTCAAGAAAAATTAAGGCAAAGTAAAAAGGACAGCTCACGACGCTGTCCTTTTTGGAGAAGGTATTTCATTTCTTATGGGGTGTAGCAAAAACTATATAATGTATTGGGGGGGGGTTACGAGTATATATTAGCATGACCTTGT
>OLGH01000243.1_pt1 | contig 70712 bp, 75 predicted proteins | sample 1604851 | NCBI WGS metagenome assembly OLGH01 (sample SAMEA3888894, study PRJEB22519) | human gut metagenome | biome: human gut; feature: human-associated habitat; material: faeces | place: Denmark | collected 2010 | reverse complement strand
CAATGCCACAATGGAGCGATGATGAAGGATTGATGGAATGGCTTAGAACTTTTATCTAATATATAAATAAATATTAAAAACATATAGTGGGTGATTATATCTATCACCCACTTGAAAGGAAATGTAGTATATGAACACATTATCAGAAATGAATTATGAACGCAATCAGCTTCTTGAATGGATACCTGATTTAATGGAAGAAAAAATAAACACGTTAAGTACAAATCAACTAAGAATCTTACATTATATATTAGGTTATAACGTAAGCGAAACTTCAACTGGATCATTATTAGAAGAATTTGAAGGTTATGGCTACAGTCAAAATTCCATATTAACTATAAATGAATTTTTGAATATTTTAGAAAGGGATAATTATATGTTTCTAGCCAAACCTTATTAATTGCCTTTACAAATTTGTTTTCCAACAGAAGTAAGTTCACATTCAGCTATACATCTGTCATAATTTGATGATTTCCAATTTGCTGCTATTACTGAAATTTTAGAATGTGTTTTATCTTTTAGTTTATTTACACATTTATTAAACATTTTATTATTAGAAATATGAATTTTTAATATTTTATGATTACTAGAGAAGTCATCTGGATAATTCATAAAAATATTATTATGTTTATCATCATATTTCCAAAATGTACACGCAATAATATGGTTGCCAATAATTTCAGCTTCATTATGACTTGAAGAATTATATTTATCTATAAGTATATCATCAATATTATAGTTATTGTAAGTTCCATAATTACGATATTGTATACACATAAGGTATAACATTCTTAATGTATTAATAGGAATTTTTTTATTACTGCCTTTTCCGCCAGAACCATAATTAGGTGCTGTATCATAATCGGGTAGATTTAATATTTTGTCAAAAAAATTTTCTAATGAGAATAGCTTTTCATCATAATGATCAGAGCTGAATTTATCTTTCAAATGACAATTCATACCACCTGTATGTTCAGAAATACTATAACTCACAAAACATGCACTTTCTTTTTGAGGAGAACGAATATACATTCGTGCATTACAATTAGGTGTTGAACAACAATATTGATCTTCACTATGCATTTTAACATCTACGGCATCAATAAGATCAGTTTTTTCATTATTTTTTATAATATACGCAAATTTAGCCATTTAAAACCTCCTAAATATTATGTTAAGTAAATTTATACAGAAAGGACGAAAAATCAATGAATTCAAACAACAACTCAACATTAAATAAAACTCAACATAAGTTAATTATTACTGAAAAACCTTCTGTTGCTCAACAGTTTGCATCAGTTTTAGGTGTTAAAAGAACATCTAAAACTGATGGCTATATAGAGGATGAAAATTATGTTGTTACCTGGTGTGTCGGACATTTAGTGTCAATGTTATATCCTGAAGCATACGGAGAGCAATATAAGAAATGGGGTCTTGAAGTACTTCCATTTTTACCAGATGAATATAAGTATGGTGTTATTGCCAGTGTAAAAAAACAGTATGCTGTAGTACATAAAATGTTACACAGAAATGATATTGATACTGTTTATTGGGCTGGTGATGCCGGAAGAGAAGGACAAGTTATCGAAGAAAACATAAGACGTTTTGGTGGTGTTAGGAGTGGCATGAAAGAGCTTCGTGTCTGGATTGATTCTCAGACCGCTGATGAAATAAAAAGGGGGATGAGAGAAGCTAAGCCTATGACTGCATATGATCTTATTGCCAGTTCAGGAATAATGAGAGCAATAGAGGATTATGCGATGGGAATTAACTTTTCAAGGTCACTTACACTTAAATACGGAGCTTTGCTTAATAATGCTGCATCTTTACAGAAAAATACTGCAATATCCGTAGGAAGAGTTATGACCTGTGTTCTTGGCATGGTTGTTTCCAGGGAACGGGCTATCAGGGATTTTAAAGAAGAAGTTTTTTATAAAATTGTAGGCAATTTTGGTGATAATGTACAGGCTGAATGGAAATTTACAGAAAAATCTTCTTGTTATGGTAATCAAAATTTATTTAAAGATTGTGGTTTCTTAAAAAAGGCAGATGCAGATAATTTTATTTCCTTTCTTAATGGTAAGGTAGCTAAAATAGAAAATGTTGAAGCAAAGAATAGCAAAAAGGCAGCTCCACTACTTTTCAATCTTGCAGAATTGCAGAATATATGTGCCAAAAGATTTAAGATAAGTCCGGATGAAACATTATCTATCGCACAGACTTTATATGAAAAGAAACTTACAACATATCCTCGTACAGATGCCAGAGTATTAAGCACTGCGGTTGCTGTAGAGATAAGTAAGAACATAAGAGGAATTCATAAGGGATATTCTAATACATCAAAATATACAGATGTTATTCTTAATGAAGAGTTGTATCGTAATATTTCAAATAGTAAGTATACTAATGATTCCAAGATAACAGATCACTATGCAATTATACCGACAGGGGATACTGCCGAAATTGCAAGTTTGAGTAAGTTACAGGCAGATGTATATGATCTTATAGTTAGAAGATTCTTAAGTATATTCTATCCGGCTGCTACTTATAAGACAGTAAATATTAGTTTTATGGTAGATAATGAGTTATTTACAACATCATCTAAGTGTCTGGTTGATAAAGGGTATCTGGATATTATTAATATATCAGATGATGAAGATGATGATAGCAGTAAATTTGATAATAAATTACTTCCTTTTGCTAATAGTGTGAAAATCGGTGATGCCGTTAAGGTTAATGGCTATGATACCAAAGAGGGAAAGACGTCACCACCTAATAGGTACAATTCAGGTTCATTAATTCTTGCTATGGAAAATGCCGGGAACTTAATTGAAGATGAAGAATTAAGAAGCCAGATAAAAGGTAGTGGAATAGGTACTTCTGCTACAAGAGGCGAAATTCTTAAGAAATTAACTAATATCGGCTATCTTAATATCAATAAATCCCAGGTTGTTACACCTTGTAATTTTGGTGAAATGGTGTATGAGGTTGTTAAATTAACAATACCAGAAATGCTTAATCCGGAATTATCGGCAATATGGGATAAAGAGTTAGAAGAGATTGCAAACGGTTCAATCAGTTTTTCTTCATATAAAATGAAATTGGATAATTACATAAGGGATAAAACTAATACAATTAAAAAAGAAGATAAGTTAAATGATATTGCTACTAATATTAAAGGTTTTGCAACTGGTTCATTGTCTAATGAAATGAGCAGTAACAGGCACGTTTTGGATGGATGTAAGTGTCCGTTATGTGGTGGTGGTGATATAGTTACAACTTCTTTTGGATATGGTTGTAGTAATTATAAAGAAAAGAACTGTAAGTTTAGTATAGGTCATACAATTAATTCTAAGATTATTTCAGAAAAAAATGTAAAGGATCTTATAAATAAGGGTGTAACACCTTTGATTAAGGGATTCGTAAGTAAGTCTGGCAATAAATTTGATGCTATGCTTAAACTTGATAATGGAAATATAAAGTTTGAGTTTCCAGAAGTGAAAGATGAAAAAAGCAGCATAAAATGTCCTCATTGTAATAAGAATCTTGTTGTTAATAAGTGGTATTATCAATGCTCTTGTGGCTTTAAAATTCCTCATGTTATTTGTGGAAAGAATCTATCTGAACAAGATATGGGAAGTCTCATTAATGATAAGAAGACAGGCTTAATTAGGGGATTTGTAAGTAAGTCTGGTAATAAATTTAATGCTTATCTTGTACTAGAGGATAATAAAATTAAATTTGAATTTTAGGAGTAACAGATATGGTTTGTGCATTGAATAAAGAAAGAGTGTTTTATGTTGTTAAGGGTAATAATGATAACTATATAGAAAATATAAAAGTATTTAGAAGTATACTTAATTTTATTTAGTGAAAGGAGAATATATATTATGATAAAATATAGGGCGTTTATTAAGGCAAATATATATCCGCAAGATAAGATTTATAATACAAATGAATCATTCGTTATAAATATTCCAGAACACATTATGTATGATACAAAACAAGAAGCGTTAAATTCAAAAACACGATGGGATTATTCTTTTGGTTTAAATGATAAGGATGTAGTCATTTTAATTCGTCATATTACTGTAATTGATGGTGGATATGGAGAAGTAAGAAATATGCCAGAATTTTATTATGACTATGATACATTTGTTAAATTAGGCGGATGGGTGGAATATATTACAAAAAACAAAAATGCTGTAAAAATAGATAGGATTGATAAAAATTTTAACGATTTATATTCATGGTTGTTAAATGATAATAAGACAGAAGTTCATATTGAGCCAATAGATATTGAGATATACGGATGTCAAGAAATAAATAACATGCAAATTCCAGTTCCAATAAGCTATATTATTCAAAACAGTTATGTTCCTGTAGGGAATAATAATTGCAACCGAACTCTTGTAGATGAATCCTTTTACAAAGCATTATCTGCATTTAAACCAGATGACATAAAAGGTAAAAGATGTGCTATTACTAAGGATTATATATCTGTTGATGACTTTAATAATGAAAATTCAGAAAGTCTTTTGTATGATATTAGAATGCAGAGTGTTGTAGATGAAAGTGAATGGACTAAATATTGTTATGAGTATACTGTAGAACAAAAGAAAGAAAGAAAAAGAGCATTAGAAAAACAAGGATTACTTGCTGCTTTTAATTCTCTTAAAATGTATTTGCAAAGTCACAATAGCATTAGAAAAATAGAATGCGACACGAGTAAAGATTGGCCAGCACCTTATAAAATAATTAAAAAAGATTTGACTTATGGGTATAAGCTGACTGGATTTATAATACTTGAGGATGCCGTACTTTGGGAAATTACAACATATGAAAGACCAATCAAACAAAATGATTGTATTCGTTGGATGGATACTTGCTATTTGATGTTTAAAGATGGAATAACAGTCGAAGCAACAAGACGAATTGATTTTAAATTGATGTGTGATAGAAATAGCCTTTCAGAAGGTGATTTCAAAACATATAGTAATGAATATATGGAATTTTGATATTTAATTAGCCAAATTTCATAATAAAAGAATTGATTTAAGAGATTTCTTCATTTGAGAAAGGAATCTCTTTTATATATGAAATATAAGAATGTTATTTACAAATAACAAATTAAATGTTACAATTAATTTGAAAATAAAGGAAAAATAAAAAACAAAAAAATTATTGTGGAAGGAGAAATTTTATTATAATGGATGAATATTCATATGTTGAATTTGAAGAAAGCTATAAAAAAATATATGCTTCATTAACTAAAGATAAGGTATTACAGGAAAAACATTGTGTGGTTTTTTTAGGTGGTCAACCAGGTACAGGTAAATCAAATTTTATAAATCAAAAATATAATTTATCTAATTATATTCAAATTAATGGGGACGAATATAGAAAATTTCACCCACGATATGATCAAATTATATCTTGTGATATTGAAATTATGCCAGAACGTACTCAAGAATTTGTAAATAAATGTGTCGAAAGGCTAATTAATGATTTATCAAATGATGGATATAATCTTATTATTGAGGGTACATTGAGAGATTCGCAGGTTACTATTAATACTTGTCAGAATTTAAAGGATAAAGGATATAATACAGATTTATATATTATATCTGTTGATGCAGTTGTATCATGGGAATCAACTATTAACAGAGCTGAACGGTCTAAAAACAATGGTGAAATTCCTAGATATGTTTCTATAGATAAGTATAATTATATTGTTAATAATCTTGCAAATAGTGTCAAGAATATTGAATTAGCTACGTGTTTTGATAATGTATATGTGATTAATAGAAATAATAAAATATTATATCCTGAATCTGGAGCTATATCAGCAGCATCTGTTGTTGAAGAACAATTAAATCTTACTAAATGGAATGAATTATTTCCTATATTAAAGGATAAATTCATTGATATGAAAATTGATGCATTACAGTATCAGAAAAGCCGCGGTGGACGATAATATGGATAACAAATATGTTTTTCATGTTCATACTTATAGGTGTGGACATGCTACTAATGAAACAGATGAAGATTATATAAAAAGTGCAGTGGTCCTTGGAGCTGATAGTATAACATTTACAGATCATGCTCCTTTTCCTGGTGATCCATTTACAGGCAGAATGAAGTATTCACAATTAAAAGAATATGTATCATCCTTGACAGAACTTAAAAGCATATACGAGGGAATTATAGATGTTCATATAGGACTTGAAATAGAATATTTACCATCATATAAAAGCTACTATGAAGAACTTAAAGCTAATGAGAATATTGAGCTTATGATTATAGGACAACATCATTATGAAGTTTCTAATGGGGTATATAGTTTTATGAGTAATATAAAACATGAATATATTGGACTATTTGATGCAATGATTGAAGGTGTAAATACTGGTTTATTTGATGTTGTCGCACATCCCGATAGAGCTTTTAAAAAAGAAAGTATATGGTCTGAGGAAATGGCAGCATATTCAAATAAGTTAATTGGAGCTGTAGGTGATAAAATATTGTTAGAAAAAAATTTTAGTTCTATGAAAAAGGAAGGAGCTTACTGGAAAGAATTCTGGGATATTGTACCAGACAATGTAAAATTAATATATGGTTGTGATGCACATTCAACAAAAGATTTGCAGATTGGGATAGATAAAATATTTTAATGATATGTATTTAAGCCATCTAATCCGGATAAAGGTGATTGTATGAAAATAAATATGATGGAGGTAAATTTAATTATGGTTTGTTATTTTGTAGAATGTGAAAATATTGATGAATTAAAATCAATGTTGAATTTTGGTACAGCTGGGCTTCCTTATGTTGCTGAATGGGTTCCACAAAATCTTGAAAAACAAAACTCATTTCCAGTTTATGCAAATATTTCATTTTTTGTTGATTATGGAATAGTATTAAACGATATTGATACAAATAGACCATTACATAGATTTGCTAGAATATTTACTTATGATGATTTTGTAATTATGATAAAAGCAATATCTCATCAAATTATGAATAGGTTAGAGTTTGTGTTCAATAACAATAACAAAAGAAAATAACCGCCCAAGTCTGCAAACTAAGTGGTTATTTTCTTTGTTTATAATTCAATTGTTTTGGGCTAACTGCTTGCTATATGGGTAGCACTTCTTTGTTATCTTTTCTATAAGGAATCAGAGATTACATATTATTTAATATAATCTCTTTAATCATCCAGTTAACATATTCTGGTGGTGTACGCTGTTCTTGCTCCCAATGTGATAACGTACTTAATGGAATATGAAATTTTTTTGCAAATTTAGCTTGAGATAAATTGGTTAAATATGTGCGGATCTCTTTTATACTAATATTCATATCAAGTATTATGCTTTTATTATGTTGTATAATTTTATTAGATATTAAATTATCATTATTGATATTAAGTTTTATTGTTTGTAATGTTGATTCCTTATCCAATTTTCTATTTTCCCATGAATAGCCTGTATCATCTGTTGGTAGTATTAGGGTATATGTTACTGTTTCATTATTCATTAAAGTACCTTCTTTCTAAAAAATATTTAGTAGGTTCTAATGCTTGATTACATTAGAACCTTTATTGTTATCCAAAACATATTATATTCTGATTTTTATTTAATATAGATAATACACAATTCTTTATGTATCTGCTTATTGCTTGTGTTACTCCATTTCCAATCTGTTGCTGTTTGGAATTTAATGATTTTCCCATGACCTTAAACTCTTTATCTAATCCCATAATAGCAGATGCTTCAGCTACAGTTAAGATTCTATTTTCATCTGGATGCAGAAGATTAGTCTTTCTCCAATTTGTTATTGTTGGTGATGGTTCATCCCATGATAATCTTCTATATGTACTTGAATGTGTAGACTTTTTGAATTTATGCAATTCTTGGGGAATATCCTGCCAGTTACCACCTTGTGGAACAAAACTTATTTTTTCTATTGTAGATTTACTTGGTTTAGTAACATCATTGTAATTGTACCAGGTAGATGTTACTTTTGATAATGCATCTCTTACAGTATGTACTATAGATAGCTTTATACTAGGAAATTTGAATGTTTCATACTTGTTACCAATAATAATAGCTCTTTTTCTTGTGCTATAGCCACCAACTTTATCATCCTCAATAACAGCAGTAGATATATGATATGAAGATAATTTTTCAAAAACCTTACTAATATATATACCATTATCTTTAGTAAAAAATTGTGGTACATTTTCAATAACAAAAACATCAGGATTTTTAGCTTTTACTATACGAAGGTAGTCCTCAATAAGTAATCTCTTATTTAATGCTTCAATAGAATTTTCGTTATGTCTGTTTTCGTTAGAATAACCTTGACAACAAGGACCACCTATACAAACATTTATATCAGGTATTTCATCTGGTAATACATTTCTTATGTCTTTGCATACTATATGATCTCCTATATTTTCTTTATATGTCATACAGGCATTTTCATCAAAATCAACACCATATACAATATTAAAGTGTTCATCTTTACTGAATGTATAATCTAATAAGCCAGCTCCTGAAAATAGGGAAGCAACATTATATATTTGTGAAAGTTTTGATGTCAGAGTATTAGTGCAAATGTTTTTCTCTAAACTTGATATATTTGAAAATCCTACTGCATCAGATAATATAATTTCTCCTGTTTTTTCAAGGATATCATCTAATCTTATTACATTGCTTTTTACCTTTTTAGCTATTTTTTTATATGTGTGTACGATTATTTTATCTTTTCTAATATCGACCTCAAGATAGTCAGCAGTACTACATAATTCCTTAACTTCCTTGCTTCTTATATCATATAGAGCCTTGAATTTCTTACCAGATTTCTTCCTGCTAACAGTCATGTTTCCACTATCATCCGGTATTATAATTATATTTTTATTTTTTTTATCTATAAAATAACGATATTTAGTTCCTATTAATTCATTATCATCTAATGAGAATGTAAGTCCTCTTGAACTTTTTCTGAGTTTTTTGTTCATTATTAATTTCACCTCACTCAATATATCCCAATGGGATATTATGGTTATATTATATCTCATTGAGATATAAAAATCAATAGTAAATGCAAAAAAACTGTTTATATAATTTTAATAATTTAAACTCTTGAATTTAATTGGATAATATGGTATATATATTTAAACTATATATAGGAGGGATAATAATATGAGTGTTATATCTCAAATTAAATCAATTTTAGAGTCAGCAGTTAATAATAAGTATACAGTAGAACTTCGTATTGAAGATAAAAACACAGCTTTAGATACAATTATTAATACAAGGTTAACAAAAGTAAATTTTAATACGGATAATAATGTTGTAATTGAAGCACAAGGATTGAGATTAATGTTTCAATATGAAAAGTGTAATATGGGTTCACAATCAGGTACACATGATAAATTTTATTTTGAAACTGCTGAAGTTATTGTAACAGTTGTAGTTAAAATGTAAAAATATAAGAAATGTATAAAGCCAGCAAGATTTGCTGGCTTTTATTTAAATAAAAAGGTATTAAAAAGTATACTTTCTAATACTTATTCTTTTTAACTGTATTTTAGGTTGCAAAAATTATAAGATAAACACTTTTAAAAGTTGTAAAATGATGATATACTTTTACAACAAGGAGCTGATAAAAATGAATTACTATTATGGATATAACAGGGTATCAACTAAGGACCAGAATCCACAAAGGGGAAATGATAATATTATGAGGTTTTGTAAAGAACATAATTATCCTTTGGAAAAAATATTTGTGGATAAGCAAAGTGGAAAAAATTATGATAGAGCTAGATATATAATTCTTAAAGAAGATATTTTAAGAACAGGCGATGTACTTGTTATTCCGGAATTTGATAGATTGGGTAGAGCAGATGAAACTAAGAAAGAATTAGAATATTTCAAAGAGCATGGAATCAGAGTGATTTTTTTAGATATTCCAACTACACAAATGGAGTTATCCAATATTAATGATAATATGACTAAAATGATTTTAGGCTGTATCAATGATATGTTAATATCTTTTTATGATTGTCTTGCTCGTTCTGAATTAGAAAGAAAGATGAAAAGACAAAGGGAAGGTTATGAAGCTTTGAAAAGGCGTGGTGAATGGGATAAAATAGGCAGACCTAGAAAAATGTCTAAAGAACAATTTCAACTGGAATATCAAAAAGTTGTTAATGGAGAATTAACTACTACGGAATTAATGAGAAATTTAGAACTTAATAAAGATACATATTTCAGGTATGTACGAGAATATAAAACTGATTTGATGAAAAAATAAATATGTGTAACACACTTTGCAATATTGCAACAAAAAAAGTTAAAATTGGCAATAGTATCATTGATTTTATAATGCGTGTAAGATATTATTATGATGATATATGATTTACATTACATTGAAGTGTTTGTTTTTTTCTTCAATCCTTCGGGGGCTGTCGCACTGACGTGAGGCAGCCCCTTTAATTTATTTATGGCAGATATACACGCTGTGACATTCATTTTTATTCATATTTGCCTTCTTAATTAATTGTGTTCCAAATATTCTGTAAATGTTCTGAGCTTTTTCAATTTATTTGTCCTTCCATTTTGACATGTATATTTGCGATTTTGCCAAACGGAAGTTCTTTAATGTTTATTCCGTAGTTCTTGTTTAAGTCAATAAATTCAGTTGCTTTTTTCATATAAATATACCTTCTTCTGTAATGAATTTTTCTGTAAATACAACAAATGATGATACTTCTGGGTCTGCCTTAAATGCAGCAATTGCTCTTGCAATTCTAATTTGGCATGATTCGTTCTTCATCATTTTAGCACCACAATAATTGTGTTCTAAGTATTTCATTATTTCCTTTTCTTGTTCACTCATATCAGCTTTCATAAATAAATATTTTCCTTTCTTTTTAAGAACTTCTTTAATTTATGTATAAATTATAATATTATAATTGTTAAATATCAACATTTTACGGGCAAAAATGTGCTTATTTTATAACAAATTTACTAAAAAATCTATGATTTTATTTTTATTTTAATTGTATTTTGATAAAACTAAAATTTTGCAGATATTCTATAAAATTTATTAAATTGTGTAATTGCTGTTAACATATGTTGTTTTGTCTTTGATATTGTATTGTTATAAAAATATTAGGAGGCTTTTTATGGCAAATATTAATTTGTTCCAAAAACTTGTTGGTGATTCGGAAGATGAAATAGCATTTAGGGTAAATGAAAATAATTATGTCAGTATTCAGGCTTGTTCAGATGGATATGATTATTCTATTTATGGTTCTGATTATAGGGTATTGGATGGTGGCATATATGATGATCCAGATGTATCTATTTTAGAAGCACTTAATAATGTGTGTGATGATTATTTCAAAGAAAATAGTACTTATGAAGTTACTGATTATGATGAACTTGTAGAAAAGTCTAATGATGCTGAAATAGAACATGTTAATAAGTATAGAATGACTAGATAAAAATATATAAAAGTTTTGAAATAGAGGTTAAATAATCATCCTAATGATTTACATAGTTCTTTGAAAGGTGGCAATCGTGATTTTGCGAATTATGATTGCTTTAAGTATGAGCAGAGTGACTTTTATGAAAAAGCAAGAGTAATGAAAGCAGGCTGCTTTGTTGTTGAGTTTTTTTCTGAAGAAAATTCAGAAAATTATAAGTATATATATGATTGTAAAGTGATAGTTGAAAAAGCTGTAATGATGCTATTTTGATTGAAAAAAATTCTGATACGTTTGAAAAGATGGAAAATAGGTTACGTCGAAAGATTAGATAAGGAGGTATTTTTTATGGTTACTTTAGTGTATGAGTATTCAAAGCCAAAAGAATTTAATGGATTTGTTAGCAAAATTGATCAAGTAACTTTTGGGGACTTGGATGAATTTGGTAAGTATTTAAATGGCGAAGCAGCTTATGATTTCCTTGATAATTCTGTTAAAAAAAATGATGATGAAAAATTATTATATGCATTTGAAGATGATAAGGTCTTATGGATTAATGATACAGATATTATTAAGCAAGATGGTGTTAAATATGCAATACTTCAATTAGCTGAGGGGGATAAAACAAGATATAAAAGAAATATTAGTTTAAAGACCTTAAATTCTATGTATGGTTCACCTAATTGTAATGATTATGAATTTATATATTTTGGTAATGCAGGTAATTTGGAGAATTGTGAGCTTGGCTTAGAAAATATCTATAAGGAGTTTAATTCTTGTAAATTAAGACCCGGTGATTATTATGGTACTTCTCTTAGTATATCTGATGTGATTCTTATTGAAAATGAAGATAAAATTCAGGCATATTATTGTGACCGGTTTGGCTTTACTCCTTTAAATGATTCTTTTATTACTGAACAATTAAAAGAAAAATTCGTTTGTAATCTTGATGTAAAAAAAGAATATAGGTTACTAGGCGATTTTGATAATCTTATACCTATATCAATTGATTCATCTATTAATTTAAGGAATAGATATGGCTATTTGGATGATAATTATGGTGAAATATTTTCGTTAGCTGATAAACGCTCAAAATTATATTTGAATGCAGCTGATGAATTGAATGTTGAGTTTTTAAAAATTAGTAAAGAAATAGTGAATTTTGTTGATGATGGATATATAGATATGGCATCTTCTATTCGTAATATAATTTCATACAATGATGCTGTTGATATAAGTGTTATTGGTAAGAATACTTTTTTGAATTGTCTTGTTAATGTAGTTTCTGATAATAATGTAAAAGATCATTTTACATTAGATGTTGAGTTTCCTGATGGATTTTTTTCTATGGGAGCTGATAAACTTGTTAAACAATTTAATAAGTATTCTTCAAAAATTGTTGGTTCTTTAGGTATTAATTCTAGTTTTGAGTTTAAGGCTGAACCGGTATTTAAAGATCCGTTTGTTAGAAAAGTTGGAAAGGGTGGTATTTAATATGTATTTTGAAGTTAGTTATATTAATAATGGTGTTCCACAAGCAAATATTTATGGTGCTGATAATATTGATATTGCAGAAGCTTATTTTAAGGAAACTCGTAATGTTGATGAATTTGTAGGTATAAGTAAGTTAAATAATAAAGTTAAACCGGGACAACCTGTGGTTGAAGTTCCGACAGATTATGAACCATTATTTTCTGTTGCAATAACTGAAACATTGCGTAGAGATGTGACTGTTAGAGCTAAAAGTAAAGAAGAAGCATATGCTCAGGTGGAACGATTATATAGTAATGATAGTATAGTTTTGGATGCTGATGATTTTGTTGAAAGTGATATTAATGTTTATGATTATTCACAAATTGATTATAGGGCAATGAGTGAGGATTATAAGAAGAGTGAAGATATGAATTTACATGTTTATAGAGGAAAGTCTCGTTAATGTTTTGATAAATAATTTATATTTTTAATAAATTTGTAAAAAATAAATGAGGTGATTTAATGGCAAAAAATAAAAATAAATTTGAAAAGGCTCTTATGGAGAATATAGAAAATAAACCTAAAGAGGACATAAAGGAAGATAAAAAAGCTTCTGAAACAGCAACAGAATCAAATAATAATCCTTTCAATATTCCAATGTATCAGAAAAAAAGAACCAAAGATAAAAGAGTTAATTTGCTACTGTATGAAGATGATTATAAAGAATTTCAGAAAATATGTAAGAGAATGCATTATTCAACTAATGAAATGGTGTGCCAGCTCATAAAAACATTTATAGATAATTATAACTCATAAAATTTTAAAATTAAGTAAAGGGATGTGTGTCATTATGACATATATCTCTTTTTTGCAGTTATGCCAAAATATACTTAAAAATTCATTGAAATTACTTCACTTATCGAATGAAATTTGTCGATTAAAATTCTACAATAATCTTGTAGGTAGTTGCATCTATATCTATATATCACAATTATATTTTAGGAGGTATTTTTTATGCGTTATGATATTCAGATTGCAAAAGTAAAAGATGAAAATTCTAATTTGCTTGGTTATGCTGAGGTTACATTAGGCGGTTCATTTACGATTAGAGGAATTAAGATTATGAATGGTTCTAATGGACCATTTGTTTCAATGCCAAATTACAAATCAAGCAAAACAGATGAAGATGGAAGAGCTGTATATAAGGATATATGCCATGCAGCAAATGGAGATTTTAGAAATGAGCTTGTTTCTAATATTCTTTCTGCTTATTTAGGTAAACATTCTCCTGAGATTTCAAAGGTTACTTGTACATGTTTAGAAGATAAAGGCAATCTTAAAGCAATTGCAGATGTAGTGTTTAATGATTCTTTTGTTGTCAAGGGTGTAAAAATTATGGAAGGCAGTGATGGTACATTTGTATCAATGCCTAATTATAAGATTTCAAGAGATGGCAATGATGAGTTTCGTGATGTGTGTAATCCTGTCACTAAGGATTTTTACGAACAATTTACTAATACAGTTCTTGAAAGTTATGAAGCAGCAAAGTCTGGTGAGAATACAAAAACATTTGCAGTAAGTCAAAACTTACCTCGTTACAATGTTTCTATACATAAGATGAAAGATAATGATTCTAATGTGTTAGCTTATGCTGAATTATCTATTGGCGGTTCATTTGTTATCAAAGGGATTAAGATTATGGATGGTTCTAATGGAGCTTTTGTATCAATGCCAAATTATAAGTCAAATAAAGTAGATGAAAATGGTGCTGCTATATATCAGGATGTTTGTTTTCCTATTACGAAAGAAGCAAGAGAGAAAATTTTTAGTAATATTCTTTCTGCTTATGATGGCTCAAAGAAACCCCAGATTACGGATGTAAAGTGTACTTGCTTTGAGGATAAAGATAATCTTAAAGCAATTGCAAGTGTTACGTTTGATAAAAGCTTTACTGTTGAAGGCGTAAAGGTTATGGAAGGTAGCAATGGTACTTTTATATCAATGCCTAACTATAAAGTTTCAAAAGATGGCAATGATGAGTTCCGGGATATTTGTTTTCCTGTTACATCAGAATTTCGTAATGAATTCAATAATGCAGTTATGAATAAGTATGATGAAGTTCGTGATAAGTCAATCAGTGTTGAACCTGAATTTCAGAGACCATCAGGTAAAAGCAGATAAGATTTATGTTTAACATAAGTTTGCAAAATAACGGATTGTGAATAATTTACAATCCGTTATTTTGTTAATATGACGTTTGAAGGAGAAACTTTTATGGTTGATATACAAAAAAACTATTTTGAAACTATTAATAAAATTGTAAATGGGAATTTTGATGATTATTTAGAATTTCTTAAATTTGCAAGCAGTGGTAATATCTATAATTATGATTTTGCTGATCAGATTCGTATTTTTCAAAATAAGCCAGAAGCTAAATTAGTTGTGCCATATGAAATATGGCGTTCTGTTGGCAGATCCCCTAAATTTAAAACAGGTATACATATAGATTTGGTTGATGATTTTGTAGGTGAATTATATAAGAGTATTGATAGTAAATTTAACGGCTGCGTTTTTGCATTTGAAGATACGATAGGTAATTCGTTTAATTATAAAATTAATGATACATTGAGCAGTGAAGAACTTGATTATGTTGCAAAAAATCTTAATGAAGGGGTGGATTCTTATAGAGATTTTTATTCTTCTATTAATTCCTTGACACGAACAAGTGTTCGAGATATAATTTTACCAGATACTAATAGTCAAATATTTGAATTTATTTGTGCTGCTACATTGTATTCTATCTATAATAAATTTGGTTTGTATTATGCATTTCCTCAGAAAAGCATAGATACTTATAATGAATTATCTGTGGATGATAGAAGAAATTTATTAGAGTTTTCACAATCATATATTCAAAAAATATCACGTAAATCTATTAAGTATATTAATTATTATGTTAATGAATTTAGAAAGGAAGGAATAGAACATGAGCGAATTAACACCACTTCAATACAAAATTTTACAGATGAAAGAAGAACAGGCAATGAGATTCCTGATGCCAGACGAGAAAGTAATCGAACCAATGACGGAGATGGATATAATACGCAAAACAGGTCCGATGGGAGCGGAAGTTCTCGACTTTCTGAAGGAAACAATTCCGACATTATACAAGACATGGTTGAGCATAGGGAAGATGTATCCATTCGTTCAGAGAAGAGTTCAGGAAGCAAGAGAACTGAGAACAACAATAGAGAATCAGCAGAATCTGGAATTCTTCAAGAAGAATCCAGAAGCAGAGTGGAAGGAACAGTATCAGGCAAGAGAGAGAGCCAGACAAATAGCAATGGAAACAGTGAGATCAGAAGTACTGTTCAGACCAGTGAAAATGATGGACAATTAAGTTTTAATTTTGGTGGCAATGAAGATGATTTAATTGATGAAATTAATAATGAGTTAGAAAATTCATTTGATGCTAATATTAGTAATAAATACACATATATTCAACCTAAAATTGAGGAAGTACCAAAACAATATTTGACAGATATTTTATTAAGAGGTTCAGGCTTTGTTGGTGGAAAGCAGAGAATATTTGATTTTTATAATAAAAAGCAGATGTCTAATGTAGAGAGAGCCGCTGCTATAAAGAAAGAATATGGTTTAGGGGGATGTGGTATTCCTTTAGATGGTTATGGCTGGCATGGTTATGATTCTTTCAGAAATAGTCTTACAGTTAAGTGGAGAGATTCTGAGGGAGAAAAGGAAGGTCACGTATCTTGGAATGTTGTTGAAAGTAATATAAGAAATCTTATAATGACAGGCAAATATCATCTTGTTTCTTCCTCTGAAGTTAATGCTGACATTACTGGTATTAATAATGTTGAAGCTAATCAGCTGCTTGCTCATGCAGCTAATAGAATATGTACACGTATATTATTATTTGATGTTTTAAATGATAATACATTACTTCCAACGGAAAAGGTTAATGGGTTATTATCTCTTGATAAATGGTTATTTAGCGATTATGATAAACCTTTAATTAAAACTTCGGTTGACATTGAAAATAATGTAATAAAACTTTCTTACCCAGCTCCTTTAGCTTCAATTAGCAGTTATGAATTATCATTTGATGATATGCTGTCAGGACTTAATAATATATTAAAATCTGATAAGTATATAACTATTATTGAAAATACAAAAAATAATTCAACTAAAGATGAAGTTGATTTAAATAATTCAGGAACCTTGGAAGATTCAGTTAAAATTCTCTGTGTTAACTCTGATGTATTTAATGGCTATAGAACCATTATTAAGGATTTGTTATCAAAATATAATATTAGTAATAAAGATAAGATTAATTATATTAAAGAGATTACTTCAAATAAAACAGCATTTGGAGTGAATAAATATGGACTTATAGAGTTCAAGTTTTTGCCTGATTCTATTAATGTTAATTATAAAAATAGTAGTTATAACAGATTAAATGCTTCATTGAATTATGATGATTTAATCACTTCATTTCCTGCTTTTTTTAATATGGATGGATTTCTTGATATTAATAGTTCGGTTTTAGATCAGGCTGATAATATTTCAAGTGATTTAGAACAGGTTGATAAGTATTTTAATTATTTAAAATCTATTAATTATATAAACGATGAAGATATTGTAGGCAGCATTAAAGTTGATGATAATATTGAAATTGAAAATACTATTTTTAATGTTACAGAAGTAACTGATAGTGATATTAAGATGATGGATTTATCACTTCTATATCCTATAACACGAGTTGAATCTAAGGAAAACATTAAGTGGATGTTTGATACTGGAAATGCTTCTCTTATAGTTGATGGTGATGTTAAAAATATTGTTGATGAAGATATTTCAGTTACTGAAAAACCTGTTGCTGAGCAGGAAACAGTTAAAGAAAAAGGAGAAGCTGTTAATTTTTCGTATGGTGACGATTGGAAACCGAACATAGGTAGTGATAATGAAAGATATAATAAGAATATTGAAGCTATTAAAGTACTTAAAAGTATTGAGAGTGAGAATAGGTATGCGACAGCCGATGAACAGCGAATATTAAGTATGTATGTTGGCTGGGGTGGTTTGTCTAATTGCTTTGATAAGGATAAAAATCTGGAAAAATATAATGAGCTATCTGAATTGTTAACTGAGGAAGAATTTAAGTCTGCAAGAGCAAGTACAACAGATGCTTTTTATACTCCAAAAGAAGTAATAGATGCTGTATATGATAGTTTAAATAGAATGGGATTTATTGGTGGTAATGTATTAGAGCCATCATGTGGTATAGGTAATTTTATATCTGATATGCCACTTAATATGCGTGAAAAATCTAATATATATGCAGTTGAATTAGATTCTATTTCTGGTCGTATTGCTAAGTTGTTACATCCGGATGCCAATATTCAGGTTTCAGGATTTGAAAATGTGTCTTTTGATGATAATGTTTTTGATGTTGTTATTGGAAATATACCTTTTGGCGATTATAAGGTAAGTGATGCCAGGTATAATAAGAATAATTTCCTTATACATGATTATTTTATTGCTAAATGTCTTGATAAAGTGGCTGCTGGTGGAATTGTAGCTTTAGTTACTTCTAAAGGTACTCTTGATAAAGCTAATAGTAAGGTGAGAAAGTATATTGCTGAAAGAGCTGATTTGTTAGGAGCTATCAGACTTCCATCTGATACTTTTAAAGCAAGTGCTAATACAGAAGCAACTTCTGATATTCTGTTTTTTCAGAAAAGAGAATATCCGGTTGTCGTTAATGAGGATATTAATTGGATTGGATTGGGATATACAGATGATGAAGTTGTAGTTAATCAGTATTTTTTAGATAATCCTGTAATGTGTCTTGGTAGGATGGTTAAAGATACTCAAAGGTTTGGTGCAGATAGTGCTATTACTTCATGTATTAATGATAATAAAGATGTTGGACTTAATATTAAGCTAAAAGCTGCTGTTAATGAGTTACCTTCAAATGTATTTAAAGCTGCTACATTAAGTGATATAGAAGATGTGAAAGATAATAGTTCTGAGGTATTATGTATTCCAGCAGATCCTAGCGTGAAAAATAATACATATACTCTTGTTGATGGTGAAGTATATCTTCGTGTGAATTCTATGATGCAGCTGCAAAAAGGTGAACTTAATAATGTTGCTTATGAACGTGTTAAAGGTTTATGTAATATTCGTTCAGTATTTCATAAATATATGGATGATCAGCTTAATCAGGAAACTGATTCTGTTATTAAAGCGGACCAGGCTGAATTAAATGATGTTTATGATGCGTATGTAAGGAAATATGGATTTATTAATTCTTATGCAAATAATTTAGCTTTTAGTGATGATGTTGAATATCCTTTGCTTTGTTCACTTGAAAAGTCAACTGATGATAAAGATGTTTTTGAAAAAGCTGATACTTTCTATAAACAGACTATTAGACCTAATACAAAGGTTGAAGAAGTTAATAATGCTACAGATGCTTTATTGGTTTGTTTGAATGAATATAATTCAGTTGATATTGAAAAGATACTTGAGTTATACAATGTACCTTTTGAACAGCTCGTCAATGAACTTAAAGGACAGATTTTTAGGAATCCTGAAAGAGTTATTGATGATGAACCATATAGTGGCTGGGAAAGTGCAGAAGAATATTTATCTGGAAATGTTAGGGACAAGCTAAAGGTTGCTGAAACAGCTAATGAATATAATCCTATATTTTCTGATAACATTGAAGCTCTTACTAATGTAATTCCTAAAGATCTTGAGCCATCAGAAATAAATGTTGGCTTTGGTATGTCATGGATTGATGTTGAAGATTATGAAAAATTTATTTATGACACATTGGAAATTAATGATTACTATTCAAGAAAAAATATTAATATTTCTTTTGAACCCAGATCACATTCTTATAATATTAGTAAAAAAAGTAATGTTAATTATAATGAAATTGCTGTAATTAAATATGGTACAAAACGTATGAATGCTCTTGAAATTATTGAAAATCTGCTTAATTTGAAGCAAATCGAGGTTAAAGACAGAGTTGAAGAAGATGGTAAGGTCAGATATGTTCTTAATGCAAAAGAAACTTTACTTGCTAGGGAAAAAGGCGATATTTTGAAAGAAAAATTCAGATCCTGGTTTTGGAATGATAGTCAGCGATATGAAAAGTATATTCGATTATATAATGATAAATTTAATAATACCGTTTTGCGTGAATACGATGGAAGGTATATGACATTTCCGGGTATGAATTCAATGATTAATTTGATGGATTACCAAAAATCTGCTGTAGCTCGTGTTTTAAGAAATGGTAATACACTTCTTGCTCATTGTGTAGGTGCAGGTAAATCATTTGAAATGTCAGCTGCTTGTATGGAATTAAGAAGGTTAGGTTTAGCTAATAAACCTTTAATTGTAGTTCCAAATCATCTTACTAATCAGATGGCAAGTGAATTTATGACATTATATCCCAATGCAAATATCTTACTTACAACTAAAAAAGATTTTGAAAAATCACGTCGTAGAAGATTTATAAGTAAGATTGCGACTGGTGATTATGATGCTGTAATAATTGGTGCAAGCCAGTTTGAAAGAATTCCTATATCAAAAGAAAGACTTGAAGAGTATCTTAGGAAAGAAATTGATGACTGTGTAGCATCTATTGAAGCTTTACGTGATGAAAATGGTGAAAAATGGACTATTAAGCAGATGGAACGTAAAGTTAAGCAGCTTGAATTTAAGTTAAAAAATCTTGTGAATGAAAAAATTAAGGATGATGTCATAACTTTTGAAGAATTAGGCGTAGATGCCTTGTTTGTTGATGAAGCTCATAACTATAAAAATCTTGATTTTGATACTAAAATGAGCAGGGTTGCAGGCATTAATCCTACAGGTGCTAATAAGGCTACAGATATGTATCTTAAAGTTAGATATATTCAGGAATTAACACCTGGTAAAAATGTTGTTTTTGCAACTGGCACACCAATTAGCAATTCAATGTGTGAATTATATACCATGCAAAAGTATTTACAGCTTGATAGGCTTGAAGAATTAGGAATTGAACATTTTGATGCCTGGTCAGCTAATTTTGGAGAAGTAGTTACTTCTATGGAATTAGCACCGGAAGGACAAACTTATCGTGAACGTACAAGATTTGCTAAGTTTGTTAATTTGCCAGAACTGATAAGCTTATATAAAGAGTTTGCTGATATTCAGTTGCCAGATATGCTTGACTTAAAGATTCCTAAACTTAAAAATAATCAGTTTACTATCATAGAAAGTGAACCCGATTCTGTTACTGAAACATATATGAAAGATATATGTAAAAGAGCAGAAGCAATACATAATCATGCTGTAGATCCTAGTGAAGATAACATGTTAAAGATATGCAATGATGGACGATTATTAGCTGCCGATACAAGACTTATTAATATGGATAATGATACATATGAAGATTCTAAGATTATGAAGTGTGTTGATAATATTGTGAAAAAGTATTATGAATCTCAGGATATTTTAGGTACTCAGATTGTATTTTCTGATATTGGTACTCCTAATATGAAGTGGAGTGTGGATTGGGAAAAAGTTTGGAAGGAAAAGTCTATTAAATCAGATAGAAGTCAATTTGATCTTTATAACTGCATTAAGACTGAACTTGTAAAAAGAGGAATTCCTGCTGATGAAATATGTTATATTCATGATGCAAATTCAGATGTGCAGAAGTCTAAAATGTTTGATGATATGAATAGTGGTAAAAAACGTATTATATTTGGTTCTACAGGCAAAATGGGAACTGGTACAAACATACAGAAAAGATGCGTTGCAATGCATGAATTAGATGTTCCGTGGAGACCATCCGACGTAGAACAAAGGGAAGGAAGAATTTTACGTCAAGGTAATATTAATGAAGAAGTGGAAATATTTAGATATGTTACAAAAGGTACTTTTGATGCTTACAACTGGAATATTATTGTTAATAAACAAAAATTTATAAGCCAGATTATGACAAGTAAGGATGTAACAAGAGAATGTAATGATATAGATGATAGTGTATTGAATTATTCAGAAGTTATGTCTATTGCGTCCGGTAATCCATATATTAAGGAACTTAATGAGGTTGAAATGGAATTAAAGAAATTAACAACTTATAAGAGATCTTATGAGGATAACCATATTGCTATGAAAGTTAATATCAATAAGCTTCCAAATAAAATTGAAGCTGGTATTAAGGAAGTTAACAAGGTTGTTACTGACATTAATAAGAGAGATACTTATTTTAATAATCATAAGGATGTTGATGATAAATTAATATTTAGTATAACAGTTGCTGATAAGCAGTTTACAGATAAAGAAGAAGCTAATAAATATATACAATATCTTGTTGATAAATTACCTGTTGGTCAAAATTTTTCTGGTGAGTATTGTGGCTTTAAATATAACATTTACAAAGAAGTAAAAGATTTTACAAAAAGTGAAATTTTTGTATCTATAAAGGGTGAACGTGCTTACACGAGAAATCTTAGTACAGATAATGTTCGTATTATACATAATGCATTGGTTAGTATGAATGAATATAAAGAGCATCTTGAATCTATTGTTGAACGTGATAAGAGAAATTATGCTGTTATTCAGGAAGAATATAATAAACCTTTTGAATATGCAGATAGGCTTGAAAAGCTTACTGCAAGAAAAAGAGAATTAACTGAAATATTGTATAAAAAAGAAAATAATCTTAATGGTGAAGAACTAGCAACTAATGAAAAAGAAAAAGTTGCAGAAAAGTCTGGGGGATTGAGGAGGTGAGAGGAAAATTGTTATTAGAAAAAAATGTAATACATAGTTTCTGATGTAATATAATGGCTCAAAAGTCAAATTAATATTGAAAATATCTGTTAAAAGTAATATAATTTAATTGTATCATATGTATCTCAAACACGAAATGTATGAAATATATCGATTAATAAAAAATAAAGGGTATGGAAGGAGAAATAAATATGGAGAACAGAAGAGAGACAAGGATTTTAACTGATCAAGTTTTAAATGGGATTAATTATTCTGAAGACAAACTTGCATTAACTCTCGAAATCACAGGAAATAGACTTGCAACAGAAAGGAATAAGCAAAATCTTTCTGTTGCAGAAGCAGCATTAAAATGTGGCTTTGATGCATCTAACATATATAGACTTGAAAGAGGTGAAAATGTATTGCTAAAGACTTTTCTCAGATATGTTTATGCTTTGAATCAGCCTGTATCCATATTCATACCTTTTAATGAAGATGTTAAATCTCCTGGCAGTATAGGAGAACAAGTAGATTTATTAACAGAAAAATTAAATATTAAAGAAAAAAATTTAGTACTAAGTACAGTTGTATCATTAGTTGATGCTATATTAAGTACTAAATAATTTATATTAAACAAAAAAGACAAATATAGGTTGCATATTTGTCTTTTTTTATATTGACAAATAACAATGTAAGAGGTAGTATATTTTATATAAACTACTATAAGGAGGGTTGCTGTATATGATGGGCAAGCTTCAAGAAATTTGCAACGAAAAAAATCTTTCTACGATTGGAGATTTAGTTTCTAAAATAGGTAATAATATAGAATTAACTACAATAATTAATCTTTATGATGATTCTAATTTGTTAAATACAAATATTAAAAATGTTATGTATATATGTAAAGCATTAGAGATTGAAGCTGAGAGATTAGTTGATATGAATGTTATAAAAGCAGATGTAGAAGCTGTATTAAATAAATACTATGAAAAGAATCCGGTTGCACCTAATATAAGAAAAGCATATCATCTTAACTATATGATTATAAAAAAAGCATGTGACAGAGGAAATATAGCAGAAGATGAATGTTTACACATTTTATCTGAAATGAAAGATATTAAAAAAAAATATATTAATTCAAATAATAAAAATGTTAAAGAATTTATCCTCGAAATAAGGAAGGTATATGCTCCTTATTTTTTAAGAGATAAAGCAGTTGATAAGTATACTGAAAAAATGAGATATTATCAATTTATATATAATATTAAAAATTCTGTAATTAGAGAACTGTTAGGATGCAGCCAATCATATTATTTGAATTTTTCAACTGGATATGTTGATTTAGGTACATTGTTATTCATTAATGCTATTAAATTAGCAGCTATTTTTAATACAACAGTGCTTGATCTTTTTGATACCTATTTTTTTTCACTATAATGTATTACAAATAATTTTTATCCAATAAATTAATTAAAATAATTCAGAATAGGAATTTATTTCTTGCTTTTTTATGATAATATTAGTATGAATACTTAAAATAATTTATTGGAGGACATTTTATGGAAAAATTAGACAGATATTACGATAATGTATCAGATATAGTTGTAATGAGAAAGTTAGACAAAATACCTGAAGCTGTAATTTTGGCAAATGAGTTAAGCAGACATTTGTTTGATGATATAAGACCATATATGAAAACTGTTGATTTAACTAAGCTTGATGTTTTATCAAAGAATGATTTATATAATGAATTAAGATATATAGATTACAAAGATAATGAACGTGTTAGAAAGTGTGTGCTAACGAATATAGATAACATGTTAATTAAAGATGCTGCCGGCTCATTTTATATTAAAGAGTTTTCAGGATACGATCTTGAAAATGGATGTTTAGTTAAAACGGATGAGTTTCATATTTTGAATAATAGAAATTTATTTGAAGATAACTTTCCTTTAATTGTTAATACGCTTATTGATTTAGGGATAAAGACTAATACTGGAGAACTTATGGAATCAGTTGTAAAGACAATTGGAAAGAAGATGCCAACACCAACATTTAAAATTCATCAGCTTAATTCAAAAAGCAGGTGACTTTGAAAAAAATAATTACATAACTGCCAACATTTTTATTTCAAAGTGTGTATAATTATAAAGATAGCAAAAATATATAATTAATTAATTTAGTAAAAAACATAATTAAAAAAGAAAAAGCGGTAATCGCTACCAACAATTACCGCAATGTTTGATGGTCAAACATTAAAATCTTTTCAAATAACAATATTATAATACATTATGTTCTGCTAATTGTCAAGTGATAGAACATCTTTTTATATTTTTTTAATATTGTTATATCGTTTTTAGGGTTTATGTTTTTTATGCATAAACCTTTTTTTTGTTTGTGTCATTATGACACAAAGCAAAACTATATAAAAAATATGAACAGTATAAAGATGCGAAAGGAGAAAAACTTGATGCAGTTAGCAGAATTCATATCTGAAAATTATAAAAACAATGAATACATAGCAAAAATGAATATACAAGCTAATCGACATAATGTAAGCACATATCATTATCAGTCTGCTAACTTAGCTATAGCTCCGGATGAAGTTGATACTTATATATCTATGAATCCAATGTCTTGGAAAGATAGAAAAATCAAGAGAGACAAGCAGCATGTTAGTGCGTTAAGATGGTTATATGTTGATTTGGATATTTATAGATCTGATTATAGTAAATTAACTAAAGAACAAATATTATGGAATCTTGAAGAAGATTATTTCGGTACAAAAATGCCACATCCTAATTATGTTATTGATTCAGGACGTGGAATGTATTTATTATGGAGAATTGATGAGCATAAATTAGCTTATCCTCGATGGGTTAAAGTTCAAAATTATCTTACTAATATGCTGCTTGAATTTGGTGCTGATACATCCGTTGTGTCTGATTCTGCAAGAGTTTTAAGAGCCATTGGCTCAATTAACTCTAAATCGAACACTAGAGTAGATATTATACGTGGATATACTATGCGTGTTTATACTCTATATGATATTATGAAACAATATATGATTGATGTTAAAATTAGTAATAAATGTAAGAAAAAGTCAAACAATAAAAATAATAAAATTATATACTTTAATACACCTTACACATTACTTAACGCACGACTTATAGATCTGGAAAGGTTATTTGTCATGCATAGAGATTGTGATAATTCACATAGAGAGTGTATATTATTCTTATACAGATATTGGACTTTATGCATTACAGACGATTTAGAATTAGCTTTAAATAAGACAATTGAATTAAATAATAGAATTATACATAAATTACCTATTAAAGAAGTTATTAAAGCAACAAAAAGTGCTGAGAAATATTATAAAAATAACCAGGCACTTAAGTTTACAAATTCTAAGCTTATTGATTTCCTGGCAATTTCAGATACTGAAATGAAAGATTTAAGGACAATTATATCAAATAAAGAAAAGCTGAATCGTAAAAAAGATAGAAATCGAAGAAATTATCTTTCTAAACTGAAATGTGATGGGAAGGACACAAAAGATTTTGCAATCAGAAAACGTAGAATAAAAGAAATTCAATATATGAATGAGGGAAAAAAGGTACAAGAGATATGTTCACTTCTTAACATTTCTAAAAGTACTTTTTATGAAGACAGAAAAGTTCTATCAAATTTTAGCGAAAATGAAATTAATGAGATTATTATAAGTGAAAAAATAATAGAAATAAGCAAAGAAAATAACATTAATAATGTAGATAAAGTAAATAACTTTAAAATTCCAGAAAATTCAGCCCATGTATTAAGGGTACGTAGTACTATTTATTCCGGAGAGGATTCTTCTGAATTAGATATTATATTTAGTTCTACAGAAGTTGATGCCTCTGTACATATTCGTTCTGGTTAGTGCAGTATAGCTTCAGGCTTCAGCTTCAGATGATTGAGTGGAGTTTTTAATTTATAGTGGTTTGTTTTTGGATTGAAGCGGTGAGAGTGCCAATAACTACACTCCTGCTATATTAATAAGACATAACGGTATAGAAATATATACATGAGCGTGTAGAAGAATCTTCTTTTAGAGAGCATATATCAAACAGCCAATCAAAGAAAGTAGGAAAAAATGAGTATAAGTCATTTCTCCCTATTTTCTTTGATATAGTTATTAATTTCTAAAACACTATTAAGTATAGGATTAATAAATTCTTGTTCTTTGTTTGTTAAGCATATGTATGAATCTAAAAGTTGAGAGAGTTTTTCTGCTTTTTGTTTAGTTAAATGGTATTCTGTCATTAAACAATTTTCAATTGGACTATTGTTTAGAAATAGTAGTTCATTACCATTTTTGAAGCTATCAGGGTCAATATTGAAAGTCGAGTATATTTTTTTTAAGAGTTTATCATATAATTTATTTCGACCTATTTCAATTGCGGAAATACAACCTCTTGATACTCCAATCCTTTTTGCAAGTTCACCTTGTGTTAGGTTTAATGTTGTTCTTATTTTAATTAATATTTCTTTATCAAAATATTGGGTGTCTTTGTTATTCATGTTTCAACCTCGTTTTGGGTGTTTTATTAATGTTATTTTTATTTTATATTAAGCAATATTAATAGTCAAATTTTAGTAAATTAAATGTTGACAAATAACAATAAAGGTGTATAATGATAAACATAGAGAACAATCAAATTAATTTTAAATATATGTAAAGGAGAATAACTATGGCAAGGATAATAGCTATATGCAATCAAAAAGGTGGAATAGGTAAAACTACTACAGCAGTATCGTTGGCTACAGGATTAGCTAGATTAGGAAAAAAAACATTGTTAATTGATACGGATGCTCAATGTAACAGTACTGATACTTATAGAGCTGTAACAAAGGATACTGCTACACTATATGATCTTCTTTTAGAAAATGAAGATTTAGAAGAGTGTATTCAACATACATCTTCTGGAGATATAATTGCATCAGATAAACTTTTAACAGGTGCTGAGCAGAAATTTCCTCAAGATCCTTCAAGATATTTTCTCATGAAACAAAAATGTCAGGCATTAGAAGATATGTATGATTATATAATAATAGATACTCCGCCGGTATTGGGAGTAATCTTATCAAATGTATTAACTTATGCTAATGAATGTATTATTCCTTTTACTTGTGATCGTTATGCAATTCAAGGAGTTAATGAGCTTTTACATACTATTAACAGTGTTAAGAGTTATACCAATAAAGAGCTTGTAGTAAGTGGAATCGTAATATGTAAATATCATAATAATTATAAGAATCATAGAAATGTAGCAGCTGAGTTACCTATAATTGCTGAAAAGTTAAACACAAAGGTATTTAATACTAAGATAAGGGAATCTGTTGCCTGCACTAATAGCCAGGTACAGAGAATGAGTATATTTGATTTTGATGCAAAAAGTACTACAGCTAACGATTATATGGAATTTTGTAAAGAAATTATGAATTAGAGGTGAATGAAATGGCAAAGTGTAAAGAAAATAATGGATATTTTGATGGTTTAGATATGTTTAATGGTGAGTTTACAGCTAAAACTAATGATGTTAATAATGAACCTGAATATTTGGATATAAGTTTACTAAAGGAATTCACAGGACATCCTTTTAAGGTAATAGATGATGATTCTATGGAAGAGCTAAAAGATAGTATAGCAAATCAAGGTATTATTAATCCAATTATCGTAAGACCAATTGAAGATGGTGGTTACGAAATCCTTGTTGGACATAGACGTGTACATGCGTGTAGCTTGCTTGGAATGGATAAAGTTCCAGTTAGAATTGTAAACGTAGATGATGATGATGCAGCTTTATACATGGTTGATAGTAACATACAAAGAACATCAATTCTACCATCTGAAAGAGCTTTCGCATATAAAATGAAAATGGAAGCTCTTGAGCATAAGGATAAAAATATAAATACCGGTAAAGTACCTGATAGAGCAGCTGCATTAGCAAAAGAAACTAATAGTAGCAAGAAAAGCATATATAGATATATAAAATTAACTAATTTAATACCGGAATTGTTAGAATTAGTTGACCAGAATAGAATAAAAGCTACTGCTAACGGACAGGAAATTGCAGATATGCCGATAACTGTTCAGAAATCAATCTTAGAAGTGTACAATGAATACAATTTATTACCTAGTACTAAACAAGCGGTTGTAATTAAAAATTATGCTGAAAATAATGAAGTTACAAAAGATTATATTTATTCTATTTTAACTGTAGATGATGTTAAAGAAAAGAAAATCAACTTTTCGCCAAAGATAAAAAAGTACTTTCCAAAAGGTACTTCGTCACAGGATATGGAAGACTTAATAATAACATTGCTTGAAAATGCTGGTCCTGCTGTATTAGGAAAAGCAATAAATGAAAGTGAGGAAGATTAATTATGAAGTATAAAGATTATGAAACATATGTTGTTGGTATAGATCATGGTTATAATAATATGAAGACTTGCAATTTTTGTTTTCCAACAAAAATTGAACAGAGAGAAACATTACCAGATATATTAACTGGTATCTTACAAATAGATGGTAAGATATACAGTGAGAATGGTATGCAGGTGTCATGTATAGATACTTTTGATAAAACTGCTACAGAAGATTTCTACAATCTAACTTTAATAGCTATAGCTAAAGAGTTAAGCAAAAAGAATGTCTCTGGCGGGATTATAAAGTTAGCGGTAGGATTGCCATTAAGATATTTTGAAGATCAGAAAGATAGTTTCAAGAAGTATTTAATGCGTAAACCAGAAGTTACGTACAAATACGAAGGTAAAACATATCACCTTTTCTTAGAGGATTGCAAAATATTTACACAGGGTTTTGCAGCGATACTTACAAGTCCAAACATAAATAAGTATATTGAAGATGATTCAGCTGCTATTTTATGTGATATTGGTGGTGGTACCGTTGATTTTATTCCAATTGAAGGAGGTAATATCCAGTTTAAAAGTTGTAAAGTGTCTAATGACGCATGTAATTACTTGTTTACATTACTTAAGGAAGCTGTAGCAGCTAAAACTGGCAATGCACTTCCTGATAGGATTGCTCTTAATTATATTCTTAAAGGTAATAGAAATGTGAAACCTAAGAATATATATGAAGAAGTTATGCAAAAAGAGTTAATTAAATATGCAGACAAAATTAAAAGTCTTTTTGCTGAATTTGGTTATAATATAGATTTAACTCCGGTTGTATATTTGGGCGGAGGAGCAACTATTATAAAAAATTTCGGAGATTATGATGAAAGCAATACAGAATTCTTAACAGATTTATCAGCTAATGTTAAAGGATATGAAATGTTGTATAAGAGTATATCATAATATCGGAGGAGCATTTATATGAGAGTTTCAAAAGGTAAAAATAAAAAACTTATTAATGCAATAGAAAATGAGACAGAATATACTTATATGTTCAAATTAAATGCTAGTAATCCTATTGAAAAATTATTATTAAGCAAAGTTAACTTTGTTATGCAGGAGAAAAACTTAACTGTAAGAGATGCATTTCTATATGTATTTTCAAAGTCTGTTGAATATAATGATAGTAGTGTTACTAATATTATTAATGAAAATGTTGGTAATAGTATTAACGACAATGTTAACAATAATGTTATTACAGATAAAAAAGAAGAAAAAGAATCTGCTGTTGATAATGATAAAAATAATTCACAATCAATTATTCCACCAGAGCTTCAAAAACAATTTGATAATTTTAATAATAACAAGTCTTCTGATGAAAATAAAAATGATAGTAATAAGTCAGATAACACAGCAGTGATAGGAAATTTCCTTAAAAAGAATTTTGGAACAAATTATTAAAAAAAGGATGGTTTGACATATGGCTGGAAGAAAAATGAATGTGTCTGAAATAAGGGACGTTATAGAAAATAAAGAAACATTTACTTATCATACTAAACTTTATTGCAGCAAACCTATTGAAAGAATGTTTTTGGAAAAAATTTGTGATGTTATGGAAAAACAGAACAAAAACTTTAAGCAAGCAATGATTTCATTATTTGCTGAAACATTTGTTGATAAAAATATAGATAATTCAAATGTAGAATGATTTGTAGTAAAAATACAAAGGTAAGTTATTAAAGCTTACCTTTTATTTATAAAAAATAATGGGAGTTAACATATGAATAATGATAGAATTACTATTTGCAGGAAAATTAAATTAATACCACTTGGAGATAAAGAAGAAAGAAATAGAGCATTTCAATATATTAGAAATGGTCAATATGCACAGTATCAGGCATGTAATTTGCTAATGGGTCAATTAATAAGTGAGTATTATAAATATGATCGTGATATAAAGAATGAAGATTTTAAGGCTCGTCAAAAAGAAATAATGAAAAATTCTAATCCATTATTTCAAAAAATTGATTTTCCGGTTGGAAATGATACACCTTCATCAGTTACACAAAAAGTAAAATCAGATTTTAATACAGCTCTAAAAAATGGTCTTGCTAGAGGAGAAAGAACAGTTACTAATTATAAAAGAACTAATCCATTAATCACTAGAGGACGTTCACTTCAGTTTTATCATAATTATGGTACATATCAGGAATTCTTAGATAATATGAATAGTACAGATTTGGAAGTATATTTAAAATGGGTTAATAAGATTAAATTTAAAGTGATTTTAGGGAATCCATATAGATCTGCTGAACTAAGGAGTGTAATCAAGAATATTATTGAAGAAAACTATATAATTCAAGGAAGTAGTATTTATATAGAAGATACAGATATTATTTTAAATTTATCATTATCTATTCCTAAAAAAATTCAAAAATTGAATGAAGATGTAATTGTTGGTGTTAATTTAGGGCTGATTGTTCCGGCAATGTGTGCATTGAATAATAATGAGTATAAGCGTTTAGCAATTGGTAATGCAGAGGATTTTATGAGGATGCGTGTTAAATTGCAGGAGCAAAGAAAACGTATACAAAAAGGGTTAGCATGTGCTGCTGGTGGTCATGGAAGAAGTAAAAAACTTAAAAGTTTATCTAAATTAAAGAAAAGAGAACAAAAATTTGTTGAGACATATTGTCATATGATAAGTCGTAGAATTGTTGATTTTGCATTGAGTAATAATGCAAAATACATAAATCTTGAATATCTTCAAGGTTATGATACAAATGAATTTGTATTGCGTAATTGGAGCTATTATAAAATACAACAGTATTGTAAATACAAAGCTTCTTTATATGGGATAGAAGTAAGATTTGTTAATCCGTGTTATAACGCTCAGGTATGTAGTTTTTGTGGGCATTGGAGTGAAACACAGAGAATCTCCAGAGCTGTATTCAAGTGTGAAAATCCTAATTGCAAAAGTCATAAGTTATATAAAGATGGTTATTTAAATGCTGATTTTAATAATGCAAGGAACGTAGCTCTTTCTTCTTTATTTGTAAATGATGGGAATATTACAGATGAAAAATTCAAAGAAGCAAGAGAATATTATAAAATTGACATTTTAAAATAAAAGTATTATACTTTATAAAAATATATACGGTTGATTTTGCTGCCGAATGGTGAGGGTATTGCCACTCACCAAAATCTATGTATTTGAGGTTTTAGTGCTATTGAATTTTGCATAGGTACAAAATTTATACAGATTAGCTATCGGTTTCTTGTTAGTTTTAGTGCTATTGAATTTTGCATAGGTACAAAATACTGTTTTAAAAAGTGGATTGTTTTTTAAGGTTTTAGTGTTATTGAATTTTGCATAGGTACAAAACTCGTTGAGATTGTTAAATTCATTTAGATTTGAATCAATAGATTTTACAATTGAAAATAAAATATTTAGAAAAAACATCCGTGTCATAATGACACGGATGTTTTTTTTTCTAATAACTGTCAATAATGCAATAAGAAAGTAAATATTGTTGCATATATAGTAACAAAGTTTGTTTTTAATACTTTAATATATAACATATATTAAAGTAAAGGAGACGATAATTTGAAATTAAGTTATACGAGTGAGGATCTTAATAGAGCTAAAGAAACTAATTTGGTTGAATTAGCTAGAATGTTGGGATATACTCCCGTAAAATGTGGAAGGTGTTATTCCCTTAAAGAAATGGATTCGATGAGAATCTATAATGAAAAAACCTGGTATCGTTGGAGCGGTTCAGGGCAGAAAACGGGTGGAACCCAAATTGATTTTATTATTGAATATGGTAATGCAAATAATGTACCAGAAGCAGTACACATGTTGTTAGATTTTCAAGGAATAGCACCAGTTAATATTGTGAATAAAGAATCTAAAAAGGAAGAATCACAAGAATTTATACTTCCATCTAAGGCTCATAGTTACAGAATTATGTATGCATATTTAATGAAGCAAAGAGGACTTTCATATAATGTTATTGACTATTTTGTTAATAAACAAAAAATATTATATGAATCTGATGAACATCATAATTTAGTTTTTTGTGGTAGAGATAAAGATGGCAATATTAAATTTGCAACTAAAAGGGGAACAGGTGATATATATGGTAGAAGATTCAGAGGTGATGTTCCTGGCAGTAATAAAGATATTGGAATTTCCATAGTCAATGAAGAATCAGATGAATTGTATGTATTTGAAGCAAGCATAGATTGCATGAGCTTTATAGATCTTACAGATGATTATACGAGTAATAAACTTATTATGAATTGCATTGAAGAAAATTCATTAGTTCATTTTCTTAATGAACATCCTAACATTAAAACAATAAATTTTTGTATGGATAATGATATTCATGCAAAAGAGAAGTTATATGGTAAAGCAGCTATAACAGATATTAATGGTAATGTTATTAAAGAAAGAGTTGTTGGATATATGGAAGAATATAAAAATAAAGGTTATATTGTTAATGATAAATTAGCTCCTGAATATCCGCATTGTAAGGATTATAATGATGTACTTAAGTATCTTAAAGATGCACAACCAGAGTTAGTAGCTGCTTTAGATATAAAAAGAAAAGCTGTAGCTAGATAATTTAAAAATGGTAAAGAGTATCACTGCATAAGCTGGTACTTTTTACCATTTTATTAATTGAAAATATTGACATTTCACAAAAAAAATGCTATTATATATTTATAAAGTAAGTACACTTACCTAAGAAGGGATTGATTTTGTGGAGAAAACAAAACAACAAAGATATGATGAAAAGAATGGATTAATTTCCAAAAGCTATAAATTATCTAAAAGTATAACTGATAAGTTTAAAATTGCTTGTGCAAAAGTTAATATTAGTCAAAGTAAAAAGTTGGAAGAGTTAATGTGTAGGTTTATAGAGGAGGTAGATGAATAATGTTCAGTGGAATTAAAAGAATATTTAGCTTTTTATATGCTGTAATTGTAACTGTGATTTTTATAGTTGCCAATTTATTGAAAGTAACTTGTGTAGTAACATTTATTTTATATTTATTATATGTTGCAAAATCTATGTATAATTTATGGATAAATGCGAATTCTTCATTAAATGCAAGTTTTATTTTATGGGGAGCTGCTTATTCATTTATTGGGTTTGTTTTATATCAAATTGCTGCATTTATGTATTGTGTAGTATTTGATTATCCTGTTGAAGGTCTAAAAAGTGGAAGCAAGGTAAATAGAAAGTTATATGGCATTGGTTGTACTATATCAAATAATCTTCCTGGAAGAAAAAATAAAATTGCCAGATCCCAAGGATTTAGAAATTATGATGAAATGAAGAAGTATTGGGATAATAACTTATAGATAAAATGAAATTAGATTAAATAAGGATTTAGTGAGGAAGTGAGGAGAAAATGAAAAAATATATAAAACCATTCTTTTTAGTTTTGTTCAATAATGTTTTTTTGCTTATGATTAACACACCGGAAGTATATAATCATTTATGGAATTTGATTATATTTACCTTGTTGTGGTTTATGACTTTTTCAATGCTTGTTGTCGGTATAAGATATACCAAGTTGCCAGAAGGAGATGATTAAATGTCAAAACTTAATTTTAAAGAAATGATTGCTTTGTGGGTAAAAATAACAAGAGTAGATCCAACAGAAGATAATAGGTCTTATACAATTTACCTTGATGGACGGTTATCTGACTATGACGTTAAAAGAATGAATGACAGAATCAAGGAATCTTTGACTTATGACGATACAGGTTTATTTGCAGAATGTTATCTGAAAGTATATTTTAAGAAGTTTCTTACAAACAAGAACATGTCTTTACTTGAATTGATAACAAATAAGGATGCAGATGGGCTTATAAGTGATATTAAGACCTTGTATTATGCACTTGAAGAAAATGATGCAGAGAAGCAGGTGCTTGATGAAGCAAAGAAAGCTATGGAGTTTTACAATCTGCCATTTGAACTTGATTTGTTCTCAGTAATAGAACTCAGAACATCAGCCCTTAACTGTATAAATAAAAAGTTAAGGACAATGCAGTTTTCAAGCGGTACAGCGGGCGATGATTTCAAGATGACAAGAAATATCATTATGTATAAGGACCTTAATGCCCTTATTACATGTGCTGCAAAGGGAAAAATTAATGGAGTTCAGCTCGCTTACATAAGAGATGAAAAACGTATTACAGACAGCTATTTCGCTTTTGTGATTAAAAACGGAGATAACTTGTATCTTTTAACTGATATGCCTAAGTATTCACATCCGTTGCAAAGCAATATGAGTAGATGTCCTGGCAGGGATATGAGCAACCGGATTGAATCTAATTGGTTCCCATATGATACTGTTGCAGATATAAATGTAAGAGATGGTGTTTTGAATGTTGCAGAGCAAAGGTTTTGAACGAAAAAGATATGTAAGGTGGTTGATTAATGGAAATGTGGACGATTGAAGAATTAATTTGTGAGGAAATACCTTTTTTATCAATGAATGATATAACAGATAAAGATTGGCAGATTTTAGATTTTAAGTTAGAAAAATATGATAGAGCAAATGAGGATTATGACTTAAATGAGTGTAAGGTTTTGGCATTTGTATTGCAACAAATTCATTATGATAAGGCAAATTTTTTTAAAGTACCGATTTTCATTCGCAATGGCAGACAATTTCAAGAACTTGCGGTTAAGTACAATCCCAAATTAATGCATATATTATTTACAAATAGGTGATGTCATAACAACAATAGAAGAAGTAAAGTTTGAATGTCACAGCTGTATGTAATATTGATGATAAGGCAAAATTTTTTAAATTTAGTTAAAAAAGGAAGCGTTTGAAGCTTCCTTTTTTATTATTTTGCATAATATATATTATTATATATATTATTTTCGAACGGATAGATATTTTCTTTTTAATCGTAAAAATATCAAAGGGTTTTAGGGGTGTCCCCTAACAAGACAACCGTTTATCGGTTGGTATTTGTATTACAAATACGTATCTTGCCCACGCTTTGTAGCGTGGCTATTTCATAGACATAAAACCTAATCACTACAATTAAAGAAAAAACTTCAGATACAAAAACTACTCCTTACGGGATAATAAGATACAATTAAAAAAAAAACAAGTAATATATATAATAATATATATTAGTCTAAATGAGATAAAAATAATATATATAATAATATATATTAACTTAAATGAGATGAGTGTAATATATATAATAATATATATTACACTAAATAAGACAAAATAATATATATAACAATATATATTATTTTAAAGAGGGTAAAAGTAATATATATAATAATATATATAATAATATATATTAGCTACAAAGATGCAGCATATATAAGTTAATGTAACTGGAGGATTGCAACTTTGCCATAAATTAATATAAATTCTTGCATTTATAAAAACAATTCGTTGGAAAAAGCTAGTAATATCATTGATATATAACATTAAGAAAGGAAGATAAATTATAATATGAATGAAAATTTTACTGGAAGAGAATTGAGAGAGTTTATTACAGATAATAAGATAAAAATAGCTATGTCAGAAAAACAGAGTAATATGATTGTTGAGCAAATACATCAGGAAGGTTTTAGTTTGTGCATTAAAGATAATAATTTGTATATAACATCTTATGATCAAGAAGGTTTTCATGAATCATTGATTACTACAGATGCATTGATAGATTTAGCTTGTAAAACTAATTATAAAAAATTGGCAGATGCAAAGCAAAGGTTAGATTCATCAATTAGTTCAATTTCTGAATATTGTAAAAACTTACAGGATGTATGCGTGTTAACTGACAAAGAGCAGCAAATGGATGCTGCTTATGTTCAGACTGATAAAGCAATAGCTTTACAGAAATGTATTAATTCATATTCAGATGTTAAGAGTAAAATTAGATAATTAATGAGAGGAGTAATGCATAATGAGTGAAAAAACGGGTGATAAAACAGATACTATATCTATTAGAATTACTCCTGAATTAAATGATTACTTAAATCATATGAAAGATGTATATGGAATTAGCAAGTCTGAGGTTTGCAGAAAAATTATAAAATCTTCACTTGAAGGAGAAAAATTTACGATTGAAAGTAAGGAGAGTTTTTTACTAAGAAAGCAGTTAGTATATGAAGTTAATGCTATTGGTAAAAATGTAAATCAGATAGTTCATAATTTCAATTCAGAATTTTACAATGAATTTGAAAAGAAAAAATTGTTTGCACTCTTGAATAAGTTGATGGAGCTTTTTCAAAATGGACAGTTTGGTAATTCAGAAAATAATAATAAGTGAGGATGTTATATATGGCTATATTTAGATTTTTAAGTATAATTCATCCGGCTAAAAATAATAGGTATGGTAGTCTTGCTCGATGCATTAATTACATTACGAATAAAGAAAAAACTCTTGGTGGTAGATATAATGATTCCTTAAATTGCACATTGGACAATGCTCTTAAAGATATGGTTGAAACAAAAGAATTTTATGGGAAGACTTCTGATAATAAGAGAGATAGATTAGCATATCATTGTGAACTTTCTTGGTCTTCAGAAGAGAAAATAAGTTATGAAGATGCACTCAAAATAACAAAAGAATTTTGTGAAACATATTTATCAGGATATGAAGCGGTATTAGCAACTCACACAGATAAAGCTCATACACATGTTCATATTATTTTCAATTCTGTAAATCAGCAAACAGGCTTAAAATATCAATGTCCAGATGGAGAAGTTTCAAAAACGATTGGTCCACTTGTTGATTCAATTTGTAAAAAACATGGTTTTATGACCTTGTTTGAATCAAGTGGTGTAAAATGGGAAGAAGTAGAAGAAGAACGTAAAAAGAAAAAAAGAAAGAAACCTATATCACAAACTTCTTCATCAGGTAAAACTCATAGACGTAATAATTATTATAATGATAAAAAAACTGAATTTAAAAATAGTGATATGGTTGCAGCTGATTTTGATGAAGCTATCATTGAAACTAAATCAATTCAGGAATTCTATGATTATATACAGAATATAGGATATAAAATCACAAGACGTGGTTTTTCAAAGAAAAGGAATGAGGAATATTTTGCAGTTTCTGGACGTGGTTTATCTAAGGCTATCCGTAATTATAGTTTGGGTTCTGAATATTCAATTCAAAATATTAAAAAAAGAATTGAAATGAAGAATAAGCCACTTCCTATCATTCCCATCGAAGTTAACGTTAGATATATAATTCCATTTATGTATTGGAAAAAGTCAAAAAAACAATTAACTGATTTTGAAAAAAGACAATATTACAGATTGTATAAAGCTGGAATTAAACCTAAAGATTATTACCCTAATTATCAAGAAATAAAAAAAGCTTTAAAAAAAATTCAGGATATTTCAAATCAATTAGACATTATAAAAGATAACAATTTAACTGAACCAAATGCAATTGAAGGATATTATAATTCTGTTGTTGATGAAGTAAATATGATTAAAGAAGAAAAGAAGCAGTTCTATATTAATAGAAAACCATATAAGCATATGCTTGATACATACAATAAGCTTAAAAAAAATGAGGATAAGTATTATCAATATGTTTCTGGAACTACTATATATAAGAAGGAATATGATGAATATATAAAATGCAAAGATACACTTAAAAAGCTCGGTTTTTCTGAAAATGATGTTATGAAATTCCAGGAAACGCTTAAATATAAATTAAAGGATATTAATAAGAAACTTAAAGAGTCTCAAAATAAGTTGTCTCTTATATCTGATATCAAAGATAGTTATTATATTAAAGATCCAGAATATTCGCAAGACAAGTTTAATAAAATTCCTGATTCATACGATTCAAATAAAAATATTTTAAAAAAACAGGTAGAAAGGTAGAAATATAATGTTACAAGTGAAAAATATTTTATGTGATTTAGTTGATTATGCATATGATGATAATCCTAAAAAGGATTATTATAAAAAATTTTATGTTGAAGTAAATGAACAAGATAGAAGTTCTTTTCATGGCGATTATAATATAAAAACGCATCATATTAGAATTTTTAATACATATAGAGATGATGCAGCTATTATAGTTACAACTATTCATGAATTAACGCATCATATTGATAATTGTAATCGTGGCACCACTGATCATAGCAAAGAATTCTATACTATATTTGAACATCTTTTAAAAACTGGTCTTAATATGGGGTTGTTTTCAAAAGAACAATTTTTTGCAGCTACAGCGGATGCTAGTGATAGTAAAAAAGTTAGAAAAATGATTGAGGGTTATGAGCCTGTTCCGATAGCATATAAAAAAGATGTACTTATTGTAAGAGTACGAAATTGCTTTGATATTAAAGAACAATTAAAGGCGAGAGGATATCATTTTAATAGTATAGAAAAATCATGGGAGCTTGAAACATTTGAAGTTGAAAATGAAAAAAAGTTTCTTGATAATGTTGAAACTGATATAGAATATGATGTTAGTGATAAATACATGTCTTTTCAAAGAAAAAGTTATATTTGTGCATCTAAAGGAAGTTTTGATGTGAAGGATGAATTAAAAGAGGATGGATTTTTCTTTGAAAAAACTAAAAAAATTTGGAAGAAAGAAGGTACTAGAGAAGATTTGAATATTTTCATAAAAAAATATCCGGATGTTGAATGGCTGTTAATGTGAGGTGATTAAAGTGTATCAGAATTATTGTAAAGATTGTTTTTCCTTAATATTCCTTAATATGGATAAAGTGGTTATCAAAAGACTTGCAATATTTATAGTATCGAAAAAAGGTTTGTGCCATTGTGACACAAACCTTTTCATTTTTCTAATACATCTTCCAACGAGCTATATCTATCTTTTATAGATGCATGTTCATTAAAACAATTAAATACGTGTAAGAAAGCACTTTCTGCGTCAACATACCGTCTGCCGATTGTTTCATATGTACCTGCTCTTCTTCCAGAAACTGAATACTTGAATTGTAAATGTTCTTTCTCTTATTCCTTTATTGCACTTCATCAATTCTTCCTACCCTGAAATTTTCAAAAATGCCATCTGACAACTGACCATCCAATTCTGACTCAACTTCAGAAAGGGTATCACATGTGATTTTTAAAATGGAATAATCATTTGTTCCGGTTTTATCCTGATTAAAAATTTCTAAAATTCTTGTTTTTCCATTTTTTGAAAAATCATACCTTTGAGAATTGTTAAATGATTCTCTCTGTCGATGACCTTCTGCACCATAAATCTTATACATTTTGGTTACCATAAAAATACCTCCCTTTTACTTTCGTGATTAAATTTACTTTAAATTTTCTCCTCAAGTTATTATCTTCTTTCTAAAGTATAAAGTAAGTATGCTTACTTTATATGCATATATTACCATAAAAATTGTTAAATGTCAATATTTTACAACTAAAAGTGCATAATAAACTCAGCAAATTCAAACATTCATTAATATTTTTCTTTAATTGTAATGCATGTGTGTCATAATGACACACAACATAATAATGATATTATTGCTACAATCTTTTACTTTTAACATACACTTTGAATTTATTAATACATTTACTGAAAATGTAATTATTATATTTTGCAATACTGCCAAAAAATAGTGAAAATAAAGTGATGATTGTTAAGAAATGAAAGGCAAATTGTTATACGATTAAATCAATGAGATTTTATATAGAAAGGAATTTTAGAATGATTACTGAAAAAGAAATTTATGATACTCCTGAATTAAAAACAATGCTTGATAAGATAAAAAATTATAGTTCTGAAATTGCTAATTTAATAACTGAAACAGGTATTGAGAGAGCAACATTAAAATATTTATCGGAACATGAATTCATGTTTGATGACTTAATAAAAGAGTTTATTAAAACAAATGCTGAAACAAAATGGTACAAACTTTATTTTGACAATTTTGATAATGTAAGTGCTAAAAGAGAAATTAGTATAGCTTATAGTGAACATATAGATCCAGAATATGTGAAGGAATATATCAATACATCTTCTGATGAGCTTGAATTAGAGGAAAAACGAAGTCATTATAAGGAATGGTCAAAAGAAAACGAAACTTCAAGTGCTTCACGTGAAACGTCAAAAGCCAGTGACGATGCAGATGCAGCTGGTCATGTTCAAACAGAATCGGCACAATCTGAAAAAAGTAATTCAGATAATAGTTCATACAATGAAAAAAAAGATGAAAACGAAAAAAATGAAGAAGTTGAACTTCTGAATGAAGAACATAAACCTTATATAACTGCATTTATTGAGCAGCTTTTGGGCGTGAGACATGATTTTGATAAGGATGAAGAAAATAATATATCAGATGATGCATTATTTCAGAATCTAATCAAATTAACAACAGAAGCGATTAATGTTAATAAAGAAAGAAATACAACTATTATTAATCTTAGAACAGCTCTCAATGCATATAAGACATATTCAGCTAATGTAGAAAAACAAATAGCACAGCTTAAGGATGAAAATGGACAATTGAAAAATATGTATAACAATGCTGTTCAGCAGTTGGATGATTATAAGGCAAAGAATGAAACTATATCACGTAAATTGAATGAAGTATTCAATTTACAAACATTAAATAATAACTTATTAGAAGGATAAGTATGATTTTTGAAGTGTATTCTATTTTGACATTAATATTGCTATATGTTTTCTTCATTTTTATTAAATGTGTAGATGAAGAAAACAATCTTCCAAAGAAACTATCAATTAAGTTTATTGTTTTTGCGTTATTAAGTGGTGGTTTTAATATATATTTTAACAATGCCTGGTTAATGACATTATTTTACGCTTTTTTACTTATTGAAGCATACACAGACTATCATACAATGCAATTATATTTGATTTTCAGCATCAGTACTGCATTGATAGGTTATTTTTACATGATAGTATTCAAACATATAACACTTGATATATGTTTCAATATCATTATTTTTTTCTTAATTGTAGGTGTAAGTAGACTTATAAAAGCAATAAATACAGGTGATGTCTGGCTATTACTTGCCTCAGTGCCATACCTTCTAAATGCATTTGATTTTGAAGATAGCTTATTAATTCTTGTGGGATTTTATGTATTAACTTTAATTTTAGGTTTGGTTATTAATATTAAGGATATTTTATTAAAGAAGAAACAATATGTTCCTTATGCAGTTCCCTTTTGCTTAGGATATTGTTGCTTATTGATATTTAAGTTAATAGAAAGGAGCAATTTAGGTGTTTATATATAAAAAGGATTTAGATACTTCTGAACATATACGAGAACAATTTAATCAGCTTTTTCAATCTGAATCACGTTGTAACCAATTGGTCGGAGCTTATATAGCTCGTAAAATTGAAGCAGGAGGATTTATTAGAAATGATGTTTTAGATTACGTTGTTTCCCATGATTTTGGTAATGATTACGCAGATTTGATTTATAGGTTTTTTGATTACTTAAAGGATCTTTCGCCAGATTGGTTAGAGGTTTTATTAGATATTATTAAGAATAAAGACAAGCAGGATGTCAGTAGCTTTTTAAATGAAGTATATGGAGCTTTTATAAGTGGAATTCCGCTTGATAAAGTGAAACTCTGTTATGAAAATGCAGAAGATCCTCATGCTTTTGCTGTTGCATTGGAAAATAATAGTTCTGATGGAGCTTATTCTAAGATGTTAGAATCATTATCAGCTATTACTAATGTTATAGAGAAGATAGAATTTGACAGAAGTAATCAGACAGAAGAATTTGGACATATGAGTGATTCTATCGCCGGATTAAAAGAACAATTAAAAGAAAAAGTGGATATTATTAAGAATAAGGATGAACAAATAGAGCATCTTAATAAATTGCTTAATAGTAAAGCTGATATTACCAAGGATGAATTGAATAAAATCATAAAGTATAGAGATTTTTATGAAAGAAAGTACAATACTGCAATGGATGAACTTGATAAAGTGAGGGATAAAAATTGCAAAAATGAACTTAAGATATTAGAGCTGGAAAAACGGATTAAGGAAATTCCTAAAAACACAGATAATATGGATTCTAAGGAGCAGCCAGCAGTTAATAATGATTTCGCTGAAAAACTCAACTTAATAACTAAAAAAGTTTCAAAGTTAGATGAAATATTTACTGTTATAGATAGTTTTCAAAGCAAATTTGATAATGTTCACGAAGAAATTAAGTTGCTTGATGATAGCAATTCTTCAATCCTTAATACTGAAATGACTAAGTTAACTAATAACTTCAATAATATTATTGATGATAAATTCAATAATATTAATTTTAATATAGATAAGTCATTTAATGATAATAAGGAGAAGCTGGATAATATCAGTAAATTAATAAAAGAAAGCTCTTATAATCCTGAAGATGAGTATAGATTTATGGATAACATAACTCCTACTCCATCCACAGAAGATAATGAGAATAGTAATAATGAAACATTAAATTCTGATTTGGATTTGCCATTTAGTAATAGTAATGATGAAACAGAATCATCTGGAGATACAGTTAATCCAATAGCTCAATTTACTGATAATGCTGATAATTATTCATTAGATGATTCAGAAGTTAATACTGATAAGAATTCGGAAGTTGAGATTGAAGTGTCGAATATTCCGGATATGTATAATTCAGAGAATCTTAAGTCTGATAAGGAAATTACGGATGCTTCAAATGAATTACAAACTGGTTTAATTGAATCTAAGGTTGTTGAGTTTAATGAAGAAAAAAAGAATTTCTTTAGCTCTTTTATTAGGGAAAGACATTTACGTAAATGTGAACAGGCATTTAATAAAATTGATGATAATGCAAGGAAAAAACAGATGATAATTGAGTATTCAATGGATAATCATGTTGATCGCTCAATTATCAAAGTTATTAAAGAAATTTTTACTAATAATGATAATGGAAGTACTTCTATATCTCTTAATTTTATTTATCACATGCTTATACATAATGCAACATTGGCTGAAATGGAAGATTTACGTAATTTTGGTACTGGTGGTAATAATAAAGCCAGTTAACTAATGGAGGTAACTATGTTAAAAGAAAGAACTTTAAAGTTGGTTGATAATACATTTATTGATGAGTTTTTAAAAAAAGATCTTAATAGTGATGAGCAGTTTTATGGTGTTAAATATATGCTTTTTTTTTCAGATAAATCTCCGGAAGAATTATTAACTAATATAAAACATGCTCCTGTTTACATTGAAGATAATCGTTCTTTGGGAAGTTATTTTAATAAATTGCTTGTAGATCTTATTTTAATGGATTACTCATTGAGAAATCATATAAATATGATAAAGAAATTGGAAGGTGATGCATATGTATGAAGAAGTTCAAGCAGTTCAAGTAACATTTGAAGGCATTAAAATAGGTGCTGAATTATCTTCAAAGGCTCTTAGAACTTTAAAAAATCTTTTATTGGCTATTGGTTCAAATACATTAAAATTTGCTAACTATAGAAAAGATAAGAGACTTTTTAATGCAAAGGGACAAGTTGATTCTGAGAAGATATTTAAGATGACAAAAGATGTAGCTTTTTTGAAATTGAGTGATGAAAAGCTAGATATGTTCTTTAAAGAATGTGAAAAATATCATGTTCCAGCTTCACTTATGGATAGATATGTTCATCAGGGTAAAGACCATTCATATATTATGTATCCACAAAGTTCGGCTCCTTCCATTGCACAAGTAATGGAGGTTATGAAAAATTATGAAATAGCAGAATGTAAGAAAAAAGGTATTGATTTTAATGAAGCTGATTATGATTCTAAAAATTGTCCTGTTTCATTAAGTGAATATGCAAAGGATATAGGAGCTGATCGTTCTGATTTTATTGAGAAAAATAAAGATAAGCTTGATTCAAGCCTTCTTGAATCTGCAAAAATGTGGAAGAATAAAGGAACAGAATTAGATGAAAAAAAAAGTAAATTAGAGGAAGGAATTGCTTCTAATAATTTTAAGAGAAAAAGTGAAAATGCTTCTTATGATTTATTTACATTCAGAAAGGAAGATGTTCTTTCAGGAGCTGATGCTAAGCATCAGAATATAAAAGTATCAGATGAATTTTCTATTGAATTACCTAAAAATCTTAGCAGAAGAGTTAATCAAGATGGCAGTATTTCTGTACTTATAAAAAAGGACAAAGAATTTGCAGCTATATCTAACAAAGATAAGTCTCGTAAAGTTATAAAGGGGATTGACATTAAATCATATACTGGTGCCTTTGATATTAGTTCTGAAAAGGATATGAAGGAGAAGAATATTAATAAGAAAATTAACACTAAATCAAAAGCTATTTAGAAAGGAAATAATGTTATGAGTAAGAATGATGATTCTTTTTTTAATATTAATATTCCTATGGCTCTGATATTTTTGATTCTCCCTATAGCTGCTGGATATTATCTGGCAGCTTTATTTTCAATAAATGAGCCTAACGATATTAATACAATAATAGAAAGATGCAAGATTATAATTGATAAACCGTTAGGATGGTATTTTAATATGCTTACTATTCCTGTAATTTTGTTCATGATTCTTTTATATGCAATGACTGTGTTAGTTATTGCCTGTATGCATAAACAGACCAGATATGGAGAAGAACAGGGTTCTTCACATCTTATATCTCCCTATAGAGTTAGCAAGGTATTAGCAGATCATAACAATAGTATTGATGATCCTAAGAATATTGTTATCTATAAAGCTAAAAAACCTAACTTCTTTCAGAAAACATACTATAAGTGGAAATATAGAAAAGCAGATTAGAGGTGAATGAATATGACTTTAGATACAAAAAAGACAGATAGAAATAATAATATTCTTATTGCAGGTGGTTCTGGTTGTGGTAAATCATTTAAGTTTGCTAAACCTAATATTTTACAGATGTTTGGTTCTTACATAATTACAGATCCTAAAGGAGAACTATGCAGAGATACTGCCGGATTCTTACATGAAAATGGGTATAATGTTAAGGTTTTAAACTTGATTCAGTTTGCTAAAAGTACAAGATACAATCCATTTAAATATATAAGAAATGATACAGATGTCATTAAGCTTATAGGACAGCTTATTTCAAATACAACACCTAAAGGTGCTTCAGCTGGAGATCCGTTTTGGGAGAAAGCTGAGGGACTTTTCTTGCAATCGTTATTTCAGTACGTATGGAGGGAAGGTGTTGAAGATGATGATGGAGTAGTGCAACATAATATAGGAGCAGTACTTCAGTTATTACAAGAAGCAGAATTCAAAGAAGATGCCAGGGGAATGAAGCTTGAGTCTAAACTTGATAAGCGAATGAGTGCGTTAGAGAAAAGAGATAAAAAACATCCTGCCGTTATTCAGTATAACAAAGTTATGAGAGGTGCTGCTGATACTGTTCGTTCAATTATCATTTCCGCTAATTCAAGATTAGCACCTATCCAGTCACCCGAAATAATTGAGCTTTTATCAGAGGATGAATTTGATATACCTTCAATTGGAACACAAAAGACAGTTGTCTATTGTATCATTCCTGATTCTGATAAAACTTACAATTTTTTAGTTGGATTATTTTATTCGCAAACTTTTAATCAGTTATACTATACAGCTGATTTTGTTTATGATGGTCCGCTTCCAATTCATGTAACATTCCTGTTGGACGAGTTTGCCAACGTTGCGTTACCTGATGATTTCTGTTCTTTATTATCTACTATGCGTTCACGTAATATTAGTTCTATCATCATTATTCAGAATTTTGGTCAGCTTAATGCTTTATTCAAAGATAATAAAGATAATATTGAAGGTAACTGTGATACGTTTATTTTCCTGGGGGGAAATGAAAGCTCTACTCATGAAAAAGTAAGTAAATCTGTTGGTAAACAAACAATTTATAAAAAATCAACTTCTATATCAAGAGGTAAAAATGGTTCCTCAAGTTCATCTGAAGACGTACTTGGACGTGAAATTATGATGCCGGATGAAGTAAGAAAATTGAAAAGAGATGAATGCATTGTTCTAATAAATGGTTTTGATGCTGTTAAGGATAAGAAGATAAGAACCTGGGAACATCCACTTTTCAATCAAATGGTTAAAGCAAGTAAGAGATATGCATTTGATGCCAGAATTGACCGAGCAAATAGAAAAAAGGCAGCCATAGTAGATAAAGATGGTTCAACTGTTAATTTTTTGGATAATAGTTTTTTAGAGCATCTTATTGCTATGGATAATCAGGCAATGAAAGAATATGAAACTGAAAAATATGTAGCAGATGTGTCTGGTGAAGAAGAACCAGAAAAACCTAGACAAAATGTAATTCAGATTGAATTTAGTCAGTTGATGGCTATGGATTTAGATAGTTTTTCTGATTCAGAAGATGAATTTAAGCAGGAGTTTATTGATTATGTTAATGAAAGCCAGGTTGCTAAAAATGATGAAGCAGAAGCAAATAATCAAGAACAGTTAAAAGAAAAGTATCATAGAGAAAATATTAATATTAAGGAAGAACTTAAAACTCCTGAGCAGGGTAAAGTATATATGCTTCTAAATAAAGAAGGATTTACTGCTGAACAGATAAGATTAATATTGCCACTTGCTGATACATACTCAGAAGATAAGATTATTAGTTATTTTTCGTGTGATATGTCAAATGAAGATATAGAAGATTGTGTTTACTTACTTCAATTGTAATGGCAATATTGCCAAAAAAAAATAAAAATACTGTAATGACTGTCAAAGAATCTTACAGAAAATGTATTATGATTTTAATATCATTAAAGAAAGGAGACTTAAATAGATGAAGTCTAATAAATTTATTAATTTAAAAACCACTTTGCCAGTAATGGCAGGAGTTGCTTCTTATGCTTTAATTAATACAAATATTGCTCTTGCTGTAAGTACAGGTGTTCCAGAAGTGGATCAGGGATTAAATGTTATAAAAGGTATTGCAATAGGTGTGTGTTCGATGATTGGTGTTGTCGGGCTTGTTAAAGGCGGTATAACTTTTTCTTCTGGTATATCACAGCGTGATCAGTCAGGCATTGTCACTGGTGGTTTGGAATTCGCTGGTGGTTTGGTAATGGCAGCTATTGCTACTGTTATTGCTTTAATGGGATTTTAAGGAGTTGATATTATGGGCAAAATTATTGCTGATATATTAGCTGCAATAGGTAATTTTCTTAATGATTTCATTGGTGCTACATTAGGAAAGCTTATTTTTGTACCTATGATTAAATTAATGCTTGGAGATGGACCTGGTAATTCAGGGTTTGTTAATTCATTATATAATTCAATGATGACAAAGGCTAATGGTTTTTTACAGGTATCCCCAGATGAATGGGCAAGTGGACTTGGATGGCAATTTATTAATTCCATTCAGGCAGCGTTTATTTCTGTTGGTGCTGCCTTTGTGTTAGTCTTTTGGTTGATTGGACTGTGTACTGATAGCTTAGATATTAGAAGCAATCTTCGACTTGAAGTTGTTCTTAAACAGTTAACTAAACTTGTTGTTGCTGAATTCTTAGTGGTTAATAGTATTGAACTTATAAGTGCATTTTTTAAGTTGCCACAAGCATTATGTAGACTCATGATTGGAAATGCACAGTTTAATATCAATACATCTGATGCAGTGTATAGATGTTTGGAAAATCCATCATTTTCTGATGCAACAATTCTTTGGCTGTTTAGTCTTGTTTTGATGGTCTTAACTGCAATTGCAGGTGGCTCAATTATATATTTAGCAATTATAAGAATATTTAAGGTACTTATGATTATTCCGTTTGCTGCTATAGCAACAAGTACAGTAGCAAGTTCTCATGGAATATCATCAACTACTATCTCTTATTATAAGTATGCATTTGCAACTATATTAGAATCAGCAACTATGTTGATAGCGGTTAATCTATCAGGTTATCTGATAACTAATAATAGTGATTTGCTAACAACTTTAATAAATGGTAGTGATTTTAATGAAGCCTTGTCGTGGATGATAGGCACTATGATGCTTCTTGCCTGCACTATGGGTGCAGTTAAAGAAGCAGGACAGATTACGCATCGAGTTTTAGGTGCATAGTTGTGTCGTAAAATAAGGTCTGTGTCACAATGACACAGACCAAGAAAGGAAAAAATAATATGTGTATAGTTAAAGGATATGTCGTCAATCAACCAAAACTCTCGTTTTTAACATCAACATATCCTTATGATAAAATCTGTAGACTTTTCGTTGTTAAAAATGCTGATAATCAGTATATAGCAGATATATATCCTATTGTTTGTTTTGGAAAACTGGCATCAGATGTTGCGAATACAATTAAACCTGATACTTTTGTTAAAGTTAATGGACTTTTAAAAGATTTTAATTATAAGGATTATAATCTTACACCTCACAGAACGAAAGTCTTTGTAGCTGATAGCATAGACAGAATTGATAAAGAAGAAATAGATTATACTTTATATGAAAAAACATATGATGAGTTGATAAAAAATAATATAAATATTATTGATTTAGCTGAATTTGATAGATTAGAAAGAACAATTAATGATAAAAAGGATGTGATACAATGCTGAGTGTTAAAACCAATAGGAGTATAGAAGATTTTAAGTCTGATGTTGTTGGAGGCTTTGATTTAAAAGAAACTGTTACCATTGTTAGTTGTGTTATTGTATATGCAATAATTATGATGATTTTAATACTTTATAGTCCTATTCCAAAGGTATTGTGTGCATATGTACCTTTTCCTTTAATTGTATATCCTATTGCAAAAACTTTTTTTAAAAAAAATGGAATGGGTATAAAGGAATTTAGAGCTAAAACAAAAGCTTTTAAAGGTGGAGAAATTCTACCATATAAATCCACAGAAAATCCAGATAATTATTTTAATATTGCAAAAGAATCAAATAGTGAGGATTCTTTTGATAAGACATTGCGTAAAATTAAAATAATAGCTGCTATAGGTATATCGGTATTAATAGCTGTGATTATTTTAGTGGTTGTTTTGAAATTTGTTCTATAAAGGGGGTTCTTAAAAGTGGGTGCTTTTACAATAAAAAATCAACTAGAAATAAAAGATACTCCAGTTAAAAAGAATGTGGAAATAAAGGATGCGGATAAAAAAAATAATGGTATTAGTGATGAAGAAGGAAAGATATTTAATGCCTGTATAGATTATTTTATTATAGAGCAGGCAGATCTTGTTAACAAATTGAATGCTTCGTTGAGCGAAGATAGATATTTAGAAATAAAGAATAATATTTTGAATATTGCAGAACGTTATCTCAAGGAACATTGCAATAATTTGGATTTGGCTAAAAAGTTGTTAGAAAGATTTAAAACTTATATGTTTGGCTATTATATATTAGAGCCATTATTAAATGATGAATCTATATCAGACATTAAGGTTGTAACTTGGGATAACATTCGTGTGAAACGTTTTGGAAAGAGAGAAAATTCAGGAATTAAGTTTTTAAGTGAAGAAGATTATAGAAGATTTACCAGAACAGTATGTTCCAGAAATAGAATTAGTATTAATAGTAAAAATGCATATCCTAATTTTTCAGATATTGTGAATAATCCGCTGTTTCGTTTGAGAATTAATCTTTCAGATGCTATTGTAAACAACAATAATCAGACTACTTTACATATAAGACTTGAGCCAAAATCAAAGGTGACTTTTGATAAACTGGTTAAAAAAAAATATATGACAGAGATTCAAAAAGAATATCTTATAAAAAAGTGGAGAGATGAAGGAGTAGGAATGCTTTTTGTTGGTCCTAATGCATCAGGAAAAACTACTGGTGTAAATGGAATGATTGAATATACGCCTAAAGAAAAAAATATTTTAGCGATTCAGGAAACTGATGAACTGTTTTTAATAGATCATCCTGAGTTTATTTCAAGACATACTATTGTAGGAAATAATGAAGGAGATATTCATTATGGTCTTAAGGAACATAGTAAAAATGCTTTGATGGATGATTGGGATATATTCTGTTTAGGAGAAATCAAGTCTGGTGTTGATGCAGCTTCATTTCCGGCAGTAGCAGCTACAGGTTCTCAAGTTATTCTTACTTCACATGGAATGAATGAAATCGAAGGTTTGTATATAATTGGTGATTATATTAAACAGGCTACAGGATATGAGCTTGATCAATGTATGCGTTTTTTGCTTGGAATAAAAGTTGTTTGTTATATCAAAGATTATAAGATACAGAGTATTTCGGAAGTAAGAGGCTGGAATTATGATATAAACAAACTTGATGTTGTTAAATTAAATGATGAATGTATGCCAGATGATAATATAGATAAAAAAGTAGATAAGTTTTTCTTTAAGCTATAAAAGGAAGAAAGGAGGTTACAGTGATTTATATAGGATATTTTATTATCTTTATCTGTTTTGTTGGCTTGAGTTATCTACTTATCAATACTATTAAAGAAAAAAAAGTATTTAATGTTGTAGCTGAACAGTTAAAGGTACGTACTAACATAATTTCTAAAGCTAGAATTAAATCTGGTGAGGAAAAATATAAACTCGTTGGTAATGACGAAAAAGTAGGCTTTTTTACAAGGCTTGATATTGTTATTAATATGAGTGACTTGAAAAGAAAGTTTCCTCATATTAACACTGAATTAGTTCTTTTGTTTGTAGCGTTAATTACATTATTTGTTGGAGTAATGACAGCTATTATTTTACAAAATACAATGTTTGTTTTACTGGCGTGCATTATAACAGTATTTTTTTTCTATTTTTTTTACCATGCTGTATCAGATTTGCAGATAAAAAAGATAGATGAAAGTATATTACAGTTTGCAAATCTTCTACATAGTTATTCATATCAAAGCGATTTAATATCTGTATTTGAATTAATAACTCCACAGTTAGAAGAACCATTAAGAACAGCAGTAGCTACGTGTGTAGCAGAATCACGAGTTGATGGTGATGTGTCAGGAGCAATAGGAAGATTGTCGTTGAAAATGCGACATAGAAAACTTACAGAGTTATTACAGGCATTAGAAGCAGGAAGTAAGAATAATGCTAATTATAAAGCAATAATTGGTAGATGTTATGATTCAATCACTATTTATAAGGGTGAGAAGGAGATAAGAAGAGCAACTGCCAGAGGTGCAAGAATTAATATTATTTTAATGTTGCTTATTTTTGTATTATGCATTGCTTCATTAGTGGTATTTTTGGAATTGCCTTTAAGTCTGATATTTTTCAGTGATACTGTAGGTAATATGATGTTTCTGTTTTGCTGCATTGTACTTTTATATGTATGTTGGAAGTTTATTACATTGGGCAGCAATTAAAACTGATAGGAGGTGAAGTTATTGATAATAACTATTGCTATAGGAATTGTGATTGTAGCAATATCTATATTAATCGGTTTGCTGGTGTATTTTAAGGCATCAGATAATTCACTTAGCAGAGTGCATGAAGCAAGAAAAGAATTGTATGAATCTAATTCTAAAATTGGAAAATTTATAAGATTGAAACCAAAAACATATGATAAGCTTCAGATTTATCTTAGCCAAGTAGGAGTTAATTATTTATTAAAAAGGGTTGTTGATCCTGTTGAATATGAATTCTTTAATGTTTTACTTGCTGTTGTATTTGGAACATTGGGATATTATTTTTTTGATTTAATTGGATTACTGCTAGGTTGTATTTTAGGTTTCTTTTTGCTACGTGTACTGTTAGATATTAATAATAGCAAGGATAATGATAAGATTGTTGAAGATCTGCAATCTATTTATGAAAATATCAAGATTAATACTGAATCTGGAGTGTTTTTGACCGAAGCATTAAATTCATGTTATAAGGTTGCTTCGTGTGATAGATTAAAGAAAGCCTTATATGAAATGATAACAGATATTATGGTTAAGCAGAATGTAATGGATGCTATAGAAGATTTTAAGTTGAAATTTAAAAATGTTCATATTGATACGTTTTGTACTGTTTTAAGACAGGGGTATGAAACTGGTGATACTATGGCAGCTTTGTCATGTGTATCACAACAGTTGCTTAGCATTCAAAAGGCTGTTGAAATAAAACATAAGCAGCGACTTGAAAATGACATAATGAAAGTTATGTTGGTTATTCTTGTTGCAATAATTATTGTAGTTATGTATGCCGTTGTCATTGAGTATTCTATTGCAATGGTGTCATATTAATATATATATTATTAAAAGCAAAGGAGTTATGTGATGAAGAGTATTAAGAATTTGGAGAAAGAAAAGAAGAATATTTTTGTAAGAGTAAAGCATAAAGGCGATGAATTTATTGGTAAAGCTATTCTTATTATATTAGCTTTAGTTGTTGGTGGTATATTTATAGTAACAATGAAAACACAGTTTACAAGTTTTACAACTAAGATTGGTACTAAGATGGATAGCTTTTTTGAGCAGATTAATTAGGGGTGAAAGATGAAAAAAGTGGTTAAGAAAATATTAAATTATAAGTCAAAGGGTGATCAGTTTATTGAAGCTTCTGTATGTATATTAGCCACTGTTATATGTTCAGCTTGTATAATACTGTGTTTCTCCGTATGGATGACACAGTATAATACAAATGATACATTGAATCTTATTCAAACATCTTATATGAAAAAAATGGAGATTGAAGGATATCTTACAAGCGAAGATGAAGCTACACTAAAAAAAGAATTATCTGATGCAGGAATAAAAAATGTATCATTATCTGGAACAACAACTTCACAAAAATTATATGGACAACCTATAGATCTTGTAATTACGGGTGACGTTAATTTATCAGATGCAAGTATCAGCAGTTTTAGTTATTTTGCTGATACTGTTGAACTACTTCAAAAAAAACTTAAGATAGATAATTTCGGTAAATTCACATACAATAAAAGGATTTCTGGAACGAGCAAATGTTAGGAGGTGGAGCTGTGAAACTTTTAAAGAAAAAAGATAATGGTTCTATCATCTATGAAATGATTACATTAATACTCATCGTTACAATGATAGCTTTTTTGGTAACATTATTGCATGAACGTCAGATTAAAAGTATTAAGCTTCGATGTGATAATGACGTTATAACAGCTTCACTTGCAGCTAATAAAGTGGATATTTATAGTCTTGCAACCAATTACAATATTTTATTGGATACAGGTTCCTTGGATGGTTCTGTTACTTATGGAAATGTTGTGCCGGGTGGTTCATTTACAGAACAATTTAGAACTGCATCATTTAAAGCATACGATGTAGCTTATAATTGTTTTTGCGATGCACTTAAAACAAATATGTCTTTAGATAATGATTTTAAGCCTATTAAAAAAACGCAGATTATATCTGTTAAAATCGTTGATTTTAGAATATATAATGTGTGCAATAATGATGTTTTTGAGATAAAAAAAATAGATGGTAGTTATTCTGTTGAAGCTCATGCAGACAGTATTAATAATTTTAAAACTCCGTCTAATGATATTGTGGGAGCTTCAGGCTTATATGTTAAAGTAGAAGTTACAATTAATAATTCGATTAAAAAAAGTACATCAAAATTTGATTTAACATCTTATGTTGATTCTAAGCAAAGTTGATGATGTATATTAAAATATAAAATAAATATTGGACTGGAGGTAAAAATGAAAAATAAAATAAAAAATATTTCACTTGCTATTGTTTTTGCTTTAATTGCTTTAATAGCATTAATTTATATTAATACTAAAGTGATTATAAAAGATGATACAACAGATGCAGTTATTGCAGTTAAAAATATAGCTCATAATACTCAGATAACAGAACAGAATGTTAATGAGTATTTTAAGGTGCAAAAAGTTAATTCAAACATAGTAACAGATAAAACTTTAAAAAACATGAATGAACTTGTTGGTAAATATGTTTCTACTGATATGATATATGATAAAGCAACTATCAATTCAGATATGTTTGGTTCAAAAGAGGATATTATGAATAAATATAAGAATCCTATAAAAATGTCTTTCAGTGTAGCAGCTTTTTCTGATGCAGTATGCGGACGTGTTAGAACTGGAGACTTTATAGATATATATGGGGTTAGTAATATATCAAGTCAGGATATTTTAAAAAATGCATATGTTGAAAATGTATATGATTCATCCGGTACTGAAATTTTGAATTCCGATACAACAACAAGTGCAACAGCATTTACTGTTATTATTGAATCTGGCGATGAAAATAAACTGTTAGAAATGCTTAAAAACAGTAAAGTTGTTATAACAAAAGTTAAGTAATATATGAATATGACATTAATGAAGGCAGAACTATATTCTGCCTTTATTTGTATTTTTGTATAAAATATAGAATTAACATATTAACAAATAACAAAATTAGTATACAATATAGAATATTATCTTGAAGGTGGAAATATGATGGGGTATCTTGTGGTCGATACATTTGGATTTGCTGATTCTATTGAATATGAGTTTGACGAAGCTCTGAATGTGAATAAACAGCTTGTATATCCTAACAATGATATTGGAGGTAAATATACAGATGAAAAAGAATTCTTAATACCTATGACAATTATAAGAAATACAGATATTCCTATTAATATTACAGTTAAAAAAGAAAATGAAACTCAAAAGGCTACAGTATATCTGGATTTAGCCCCGATTGATTTTTCTACTATAAGGAGTAGGATAAGAAGGCAGCCGGGACAGGCTAATTAGTTAACATGATACTGTTTTATATAATAAAGTACCTTATATATAAGGTACTTTAATTATTGAAAAAATTGGAATATATATTGACAATTAACAAGACAAATGTTATATTAATATCAGAAAGAGAAAGGTTAGTGAGGTGATTTAATTGCAATCATGCAAAAAAAACAATAAAAAAGTGTAATATTTGTTAAGAAAAAAATGTTGAAAATAGTAGAATTGTAGTGTTGGTTCTAATAAGTTTAAAGAAAGGAGCTTCACTATGATTTAACAGAAAGCTGAGGATTTAATTATGATAAGAAAAAATTTATTAAAAGCAACCTTGATAACAACTATAATTGCTACATTATTTACAGCCACAGCTTGTGGTAAGAAGAATAATAACAATACAGTTTCTGAAACTACGGTAACAGTAAGTGCTGAAACTAAGAGTATAGCTTCCAAAGAACTTACAAGGACTGGTCTTGTAACATTTGATTACACAGATGAAAATGGAAATACTGTTCGGCTTGAGGGTAAAGCAGTTGCAAGTGAAGATGGCGATGCAACAATTGAAGTGACGGATGCCAAAGGCAATAAAGCTGTTTTTACAGGCAAGGCAAAAACAGTAGATGGCAAATTAACTGTAAGTGACATCAAAGTAAAAGAAGCTGGTTCACTTGTAAAATCAGACGGAACGCAACTTGAGGTTACAGAAGATGCAAAGATAGAAGATGCAAAAGAATATGATGGAAACGAAACATCTGATATTGCTGCATCTGATGAAATGAAGCAGGAAATTAGCAGTGCAAAAGAAGAAGAGAAACAGATAGAAGAAGCAAGAGAGGAAGTTAAGAACACAGAGGCTTCCAATGTTGCTTCAAATAATGACAATAATGAAAACGGAAATAATAACAATGCCGGAGATAATAACGGCAGCAACAATGGAAACAGTTCAGATAATGAAAACAGTGGAAACAACGATAATGATGGAAATAGTGGTACTGTAACACCAACTGACCCAGAACCAACACCTTCAGAGCCAGAACCAACACCTTCAGAGCCAGAACCAACACCAACTGACCCAGAACCAACACCTTCAGAGCCTGCAACTCCGGGAGGTGGTTTATCAGAAGAAGAAAAGAATCCATATAAGCACCCAGAGAATTGGGGTACAGTTGATGGTCCTAACGGACCTCAATATAGTGAAAATGGTTGGGGATATTATGTTCGTGGGCAGGATATAAATCAAGGAGCAGATGTTTCGTGTCCTTATGAATTAGAAGTAGCAATTACGAGATATGCGTATAATAATCAAACTGATAGATTTGAAAATCTTACAGGTTTTTATTACATTCCAACAAATAGCGAAGGTGATATGAGTGATGAGTTCTATGACCTTACTGAGAAATATGAAGAGTCTCATGGATGGGTTTGGAAAACAAATACAATGTATAAAATTGGAACATTTTCTTGTGGAGAAGTTTGGTTTTACGGATTAATACCATATTAAAAAAATTAAGTCGGTTTTTATTAATCAATAGGTTGCGATTAAGTGACCTATTGATTTTTTTATGGCTAAAAAAGGAGAATTAAAAAGCATGATTAAAAAAGTTCTTAAAAAACTTATAGCAGCGGTGCTTACAACCGTAACTGTAGTTACGACAATCCCAGCTGTTGCAGACATAAAATCTAATAAATTTGATATACAGACACTAAATTATGAGAATAATAAAGTAAATGAAAATGATATTGCATATGAAAATGTTACAATTGCAGATTATGATGCAGTTTCATGGAATTTGCTTAATTTATACAACATGTGGTTTAAAATAACACCATACGCCAATCTTGGGTTGTATTTACAGCCTCATTTAGATGATGGAAAGGACGTAGATGTGTGGGATGTTGGCTCGACATACAGCCAGTGGACGTTTGAGCCACACGAAGATGTGGATGGAGATTATTTTTATATAAAAAATATTAACACCGGTAAATATTTATGGTTTGACAGTTTACGAAACGGAGCGAAAGTTAATGTTGAAACAACTAATCCGGGATGGAACAACAGATGGCAGCTTGTAACCAATCAGACTACATTTACTTTCAGTATTCGCCCATACGCAGACACAAAGTACTGTCTCGATATTGGTGGAAGAGATGCAAGTAATCCCGAAATAGGGGATAGTGTTCATATATGGGAGTACCTTGGAGGACAGAACCAAGAATGGTGTATTGATTCAAACGCACGTGAGGATTATAACGATTTCTTCCGATATGGCGTTGGATTTAAAGCTGCTGGATTGCAGGCTTTCAATCAGGGAACAGAAGGCTCATTGTATGGAATGGCGAAAGATATTATAGATTATCATAACTATAAAAGTAGTTTTGGTTTTAACAATAACATAAGAATGAACTGGAATCTATTTAATCCTGATATAACTGCAAAAGTTGCAAATATAAATGTTTTTAGGGAAGTAAACGAAAATTATAAGTTCCCACTAAAAATTGATAATGATGGATACAGATATTTTGACAGTCATAATATGTACGTAATTAAAAATGATTCAAGCAAAAAATTTGAGCTATACGATGGAAGCTATGATTTAACATGTCATTACTCACAGAAGGAATGGGGTACATCTGTTAAAACAGGGCAGTTTGCTCCTTATAACACTCCACAGAATACTAATTTCCAGTATGGGTTCGCAATGACAATGCAGTTGGAATTTTATATGGCACAGGATGGCAAAGTCCACATCTTTGATGAAAATGGACATGAAACAACGCAATCCATGATATTCGAATTCAGCGGTGATGATGATATGTGGATTTATATTGACATGGATTTGTGTCTTGACGTTGGTGGAACTCATGCTGAAAAACCAGGCACTATCAACTTTGATAAATCTACAAATGGCGGAAAATGTGTTGCAAAAACGTTTGAGGGGGATGGAAGTGCTGGCTGGCAGAAAGAATTTGATTTGTCAACGGGAACTCATACATTAACAATGTTTTATATTGAACGTGCTCAAGATCAGTCTAATTTAAAAGTAAGATACAACCTTATCTCTAGAAACAATCTTAAAATCGACCCAAATGGCGGTACATACAGAGGAAAGTCAGATGTATATGAAGCCGGAGATTTTCTTTCAAATGAAACTGTAAAATTAAATGTTCCAACAAGAACAGGCTATATATTTAAAGGGTGGGATATTCAAGGCTCAGGTCGTTTAAGTTCAAATAATAAAAAATATTATATGGGTTATAATGATACAACACTTGTTGCACAATGGGAGCCTAATCAGTATAATCTTAATTTTGATTATAACAAGCCTCAGGATGCAGCGTCAGACATAATTGGAAATAATATTGTATCTAAGAAAGTTGTCTATACAGAAGCGGTTGGTGAACTTCCACATCCTAATTTAACTGGCTATACGTTTGCCGGATGGAAGGATATAGATGGGAACATTTATACTAAAGATACTATTTATAATATTCTTGGTGACACTACACTTTATGCATATTGGAATGCGGAAGTCAATAATGAGTGGAATGCTTCATTATCTAAGATTAACGATGATTCAATTAATGCTTTGAATCTGACAAATGATGATAGAGCAATTAATTGGAAATTTGGTCTTGGATATGGCAAAGTAATGCATAATACATTAACTTTTACTGAATTTGGCGATATGCGAGGATTTCTTAATGTTAAGATTAGTAATGTAGTTCCAACAAAAATTAAGTATGAATTTTCAGATACACGTATTAATTCTATACAGTTATCAAATTGTGAACATGTTGACATTGGTATTGAAAATGGCAAGGCAGTGTACTTGCATAATGTAAGCTCAGCAGCTTCAAATGGTTACTTGCATAGAATATGTTTTAACATACCTGATTATGAAGCAGAATTTGATGTGAATAAAGAGAAAGAATATAGTGCATATGTAGATATATCCGTTTCATATAATCGCAATAATACTGGTGAAACAACTGAAACCAGGAGGGTATATTATAATTTGGAAGAGCTTGATGTGTCTAAAGTACATAGTCGAATAAGAAGGCAACCGGGACAGGCTAATAATTAAAAAATAGCAATCTATCTTACATTTATTTTATAAGATAGATTGCTATTTTATTATATTAAATTTATTTGAAATGTTTCAAGACCTATTTTCAGTTTAGTTCTAGTAATTTGACACTCAACTATATCTTCTTTATTAATAGTTAAATATTTGGGACAAGAAACATTTATCAAATATTCTTCGGTTTCGTTATGTACTTTAATGTAATATTTGTAAGTTCCGCCGGTTGCCAATAGAAGAAAATGCAGATAGGAGAGATTTTATGGTTATGTTAGGTATTGCACATAATGTATTAAATTCTGAGTCGATTCAAGTGAAAGATGTGTTTAGTGGTGAGTTGTTTCAAATTAAATGTAATGCAATAAATGTGTTAGATATAAAAGAGAAATTGGAAGATTCTTCTGATGATATTTTGATTGAATTTGATGCTGACACTCTGGAGATGATTGATTAAAAGAGGTGTGTTTATGGGTGATGATAGGCTTAGGGAGCTTATAAATATTGCAGAAAATAATATTTTACAGATATTTGAGGATACCAATAAAATGGAGAATTATTTGGATAGATTGTTACTTAATCCGGATATTACTTATTATGCTGCTTCTATGATTGATGGAACAGCTTCTGTAGTAGATACATATGATGGCTGGAAAGCTAGGGGATATAATGTTAATAGTGGTGAACATGGAATATCTGTTTTTAATAAGAGAAAACAGATAAAAAGAAAATTTATAGATGAAAGTGGAAGGATTAGGGAATTTTCATCTGCAACTTTCATTGAAAGACAGAAAATAAAAAATGGTGATTTAAAGTTAAGTTCTGATCTTAATTCTTATTATGTGGTTGATTATTTATTTTCACAGGAGCAGACAACAGCTAAAGATATTGATTTACATATTGATATTCCTGTTAGCAACTTGAATTATGAGAATATAAAAACACTTGTTGAGAATAGTGTTAATGATATTCTTGATGGTGATGATTTTGTTTTGCCTAATTCAGTAATGCAGTATACTTCTGTGATTGCTACATATCTTATGTGTCTTAAAGATAATGTTCATATGGATAAACAGGAATTGTTAGATAAGACTATGAATAATATTTCAATTTTAGATAAGCTGGGGTTAGGTGATAAGAAGTTAGTGCTTAATTCAGTTACTAAGGTAGTCAGGTCTGAACATACTTTAGAATTAATTAATGAGTTTAAGAAAGAATTGGCTGAACAGAGAATTGTTATTGATAATTATGAATGTATTAAAGTTTCCGAGTGGAGTAATGACAGTAAGACTGAAAAATATTTGCTAGGTCAATCTGTAAATGATAGTGATTTTTTTTATGTTAATGTAAATGATTCTCATGAAGGATTTGCTGGCAGCTATAATTATGAATTTGACCATTTACCTACAAAAAAAGAAGCAGAAGATATTCACCTTAACAATATAGCTGCAATAGATATAGATAATCATGACCAAGACCCTTTAGGACAGTACTGGCAGTATGGTACTACTGAAGATATTGAAAATGATGTTCATGATGAATCTATTGATAAGCAGGCTGATAAGAAAGAAACTTCTAATAAAAAAATAGAGGATTTCGGTAAGAAAATAGGTGGTGCTAGAAAAGACTTATGGAAAGACAGAGGATTATCAGTTAATGATCTTGCTGATATGAATATTCCTGAAAAGACAAAGTTTGTTACTAAAAATAATGTATTCAAAGTGCCTGATTATCAGGAACTTGTTAATAATGGACTTCCAGTTCGTGTAGCTTACTTTATTAAAAAGGTACGTGATGCATTACCTACTAAGCCAATTTTCACAGAACTTGAAGCTTCTGATGAAGTATTACTTAATGAAAAGATGGAGGGGTATGTTGAGTTTATATCTGGATTTAAAGATGCACTTATGAATGTAAAAACAGATGATGATATTCTTTCGTTTTATAATAAGACTATTAAGGATGTATATGTAGAGAATGAAAGTACTTATAGAGTAGTTCCTACAGAGCTTAGTTATGGTTGTATGACTAACAAGCTTTTGAAAGCCTGCCAGGTAAGCAGATATGGCTTGACTAAATATGATAGGGAAATAGAAAAAAAGCAGTTTTGTTATTCAGTGGTAGATAAGAAATTAGCTGGCTTTAAAGTTATAAAGTTTGATGATTCCTGCAAGATTGAAGATGATAATGGAAGAATTGTGGTTGCTGTTAATGAGGGAACTGCTACTTATTTTTATTATCCAGATAATAAGGATGCAGATTATTCTAATCCTTGTAATTGGGAGAAAGATACTTATTTTATAACATTTAAATATTCTGTCTTAGGAAATAATTATACTTCAGACCAGGCAAAAGAAGCTGTTAATAAAATAGCGGATGCTAGATGGGAGCTTGAAAATAAAATGACTAAAGATACAGAAAAGAAAAAGAGGAAGACAAGGTTTGTTCCAAAACAACTTAAACATGTTGTCAGGGATGGTCCTTGTTATGGCATTGATGAAAATAATCATGCAACAGGTGATATGTATCTTAATACATTCGGTTTTGCAGGTGGCGAGTTTGGTAACTGGATGAATGAAAATGACAGACAGTTTTCTCTTGATTATGGTTACAATGCATTAATGGATCTTGCAGATGTATTAAATATAAAATCTACAGATATTAGTTTTGATGGTGAACTTTCAATTGCATTTGGTGCGAGAGGTCATTCTGCTGCATTGGCTCATTATGAGCCACTTCGTCAGGTGATTAACCTTACTAAGATGAAAGGTGCAGGAACACTTGCTCATGAGTGGGGACATGCACTTGATAATATTCTTTCAAAAAAATTGTCTGATAGTAATTTTGATTCGTATCTTACTAATGGAAATGGAAAAGCTCTTAGCTCTGTTAAAGAATTAATGAATACAATTAAATATTGTGATGTATCAGATTCTTATAGAAAAGAAAGGTGGCAGTTGAAACTTGATAAAAGGAAAGATGATTTTATATCAGTAATAGATTCTGTTCTTAATGATAATGGTAAACAGTTTTTAGATGAACATAATAATGAAGTTAATGATTTCTTGCAGGATAAATCAATGAATTTTGATAAGATATCTGCTATATATGATTCTCTAAGCAATGAGTTTAAGAAATTACATGGTTATGAGATTAGAGAGATTTATTTTGAATTGTTTGTTGATTCATTCATAGCTTATTACAATATCTACAATATGGATTATAAGGATATGGCTTTATCATTAGATAGAACGGAGTTTTTTAAAAATTCAGAATTATGTGATTGCTATTATTCTAAGGAAAGCATGGGATATTGGTCAAGTGATAAAGAGATGTTTGCTCGTGCTTTTTCATGTTATGTAGAAGATAAGTTGGCTGAACGTTCTTGCAGATCTGATTATTTGTGTGGACTGTCTGATTCTGCTGTGTTTATGCATAATGGTGAGCTTAAAAAGGCTTTTCCAGATGGTGAGGAAAGGAAAGCTATTAATAAATGTTTTGATAAGGTATTTGATCAGCTTAAAGAATTAGGGTTGTTACATTCACAGGAACTTGTTCCTGTTAAAAGAAAAAGTAGATAACAGTTAAAAAAGAAAGGATGTTATTAATGAAATATTTTGTTTATGAAACTGGAGCATTTAAGACTGTTCATTCTGAGAAATTCGAGGAAATTTTAAATTATTTTGATGATAGAAGAAATGCTGATGACCGAGGAAATTATGTTTCTCTTGGTGTTATGATTGATGAAAATTCTTGCTTTGATATTGTTGGTTCTGATAGAAAACATATATATCTTATTAATGATTATAAGAGAGTTATGAGTAAAAAAGATACTGATATATCTAAGCCGGTATATGATACTGTTAGTGAATTGATAGACATATATAAAATTAATTTGCAATTAACAAGCAGCAATCTTTTAGGTGGGAATGCTTGTTTAATTACAATGGAAAATTCATCTTTTTCATATATGGATGATAAAGTTCCGTTATTGGCTAATAATCTTAATATTAAGAGCTGCATTAATGAGGTTTTAATAGAGGGGACTGGATATATACCATATAATGATTTTGTTAAATTAACATATAGTAATGATTCTGTTAATGAAAAACCTGTTGTTAAGATGATTAATGTCAGCTATGTAAATATTACTGGTGGCACAGGACAAGCCGATTTATTGCCTACAGAATATTTACAGTTTATTGAGCCTTATTCAAAGGAATATAAGTTGACTATGTATGATTGTAATTTAGATAGGTTTATTCCATATGCTTCTTTTGATGATAAGAAAGAAGCTGTTAGAATGTGCTTTGATTTGGGTATCCCGTATCTTAAGGAAGGTTCTAATTTTCAATCTGGTTCTGAGATATTTGATTCTAAAGGTAATCTTGTGTTTAGAAATGATTTTTATAATAATTTATCTTTAGATGCTCGAAAAGTTGCTGAATCAGAATTTGGGGTGAATTTTAACAAGGAGGTTGAACCTTGTTTCAATGGTAGACTGTATGCCCAGAATCTTGATGATTATTATATGCATCAGGAATATTATTCAGGAAAAATCAAAAATGAGGTACCGGATAGTCCATATAATGAGCATTTTGCACCTGTAAAAAGAAAATCTCGTTAGGTGGTGTAATATGATAATATGGGCATTTCCTGGAATAGGGAAGAGTAATATATATCTTAGTAGTGTGATAGATTGTGATGTTGCATATTTTAAGTTTAATATTCCAGAAGATACTGTTTTACTTGACACTCCCCACAGCTAAAGCAGGGGGATTCTTGTTTCTTCCACCACTGCATTGACGAATACCTTACGGTACTGCAATGTCTTACACAGTGTCCACAAGCTATGTTTATCCTGTTCCCGTATGCCCTACGGTACAGCTTTTCATCTTTATGCAGACTGCATCTGCAGTGCTTTTTTCAGAATATTAATGCCTGCATTCGTATCCCGGTCATGAACTGCATGGCATTTCGGGCACTCCCAGATACGAATGCTCAGATTTTTTATCCGTGGATTTCTGTAGCCGCAAGAGCTGCAGGTTTGACTGCTCGGATACATCGTTGGTACTCTTTGAATTTCATTTCCATACCAGCTGGCTTTATATTCCAGCATTTTGAAAAACTTTGCCCAGGAAACACTTGCTATGGATTTTGCCAGTTTATGGTTCCGGATCATTCCCTTCACGTTCAGATCCTCGATACAGATGGTTTGGTTTTCGCGCACCAGCATCGTTGACTGTTTCTGCAGGAAATCATTCCGCTGATTGGCTATTTTCTCATGCACTCTGGCTACCCTGAGCCGCTGCTTCCCGCGGTTATGGGAATCTTTCTGCTTCCGGGAAAGTCTGCGCTGTTCTCTTATGAGTTTTCGCATGGAGCGTTCCAGATATCTGGGATTTGATACCGTATTTCCATTGCTGTCAGAATAGAATGCTTTGATTCCGACATCAATTCCAATCGTTCCTCCAGCATTTGGGCGTGGTTCCGGTTCGAAATCAATATTTAAGACTGCAAAATATTTTCCGGCCGGTGTGTACTCAATGGTTACGTGATTAATTTTTCCCACTTCCATCGACTGGCGTATTTTGACAAATCCAAGTTTCGGAAGTTTGATATATCTTCCCACAATACGGATATTATCTTTTTGATTGACCGTTCTGTATGACTGGAACCGGTTATGTTTGCTCTTGAAGGTTGGATAGGAAGCACGTTTTTGAAAGAAATTCACAAAGCTCCGGTCGAGATCCCGCAGAGACTGCTGTAAGGCAATGGAATCTGCTGCTTTCAAAAAAGCAAACTCCTCCTGTCTTTTCAGTTCGGTCAGCATGGCGGAAGTCTGGGTATATCCAATCTTCTTCCCTTCTTCATAGCTTTCCTTGCGCATGGCAAGTCCCCGGTTGTAGATCAGCCGGCAGCATCCCAGCGTCTGGTGGATGAAGTTTTTCTGTTCTCTGTTCGGGTAGATTCTGAATTTGATCCCTTTTTGCATTAGCCCATCTTATCCTTTTGTCTCTGCGATGTTTTCTGGTTTTCGATATACTGTTTTACTGCTTCCAGCGGGGCACCGCCAACGGTAGATACAAAATAGCTGTTTGTCCAGAGCGTCGGCATTTTCGTTTTGAGATGGGGAAATTCCTGTCTTAAAATTCTGGACGTATAGCCTTTGAACGATTTTACAGCTTTGTGGATTCCAAACTGAGGATCTACTTCCAGCAGCATATGAACATGATCCGGCATGATCTCCATTTCCAGAATGTCTACAGAAAGATTTGCAGCATACTCTGTGAGCAGCTCCTTCAGCCGGACATCTACACCGTTCGTTAATACTTTTCGTCTATATTTGGGGCACCATACTACATGGTATTTACAGGAATAGACGACATTATTGTTTGATTTATATGTTGTGTTCATGTTTGTATTATACAATGTTTTATCAATTAACACAATTGTTATTTTGTCCATCTTCAATTACTTGCGTAAATTCGATGGACGCGTCTTATATCCCCATAGCTGAAGCAAGGGGTTTTACGACGCATTGGATAATTTGATTCTTATTCATATATTTTTTTGTACTCCTTACCACTATTCACCACTTTTATATAGTGTTCTTTTACTATATTTATAAAAACACATCTGTTATTATATTATTTTCATCAGTTTTTATAATAAAAGATGAAGAATTTATTGAGTTAATGTATGCAACATATTCATATTTGTTGCTCTGACTTTTTTCACAAATAACGTCTGTCGCCCCTTCATAGTCGAAATCTTCAAATGCACATATGATTTCGTCATAATCTATAAGTTTTCCTATCAATGCCTTTAAGTTTTTTAGTACACCAGCTTTGGTTATTCTTGGATCATCTTTTGTCCAGGTTGTTTTTAATACATTTTCCAATGCATCATCTATATCATTATCTTCGATAGAATAAACAGTACAACATATTCTATCAAATTCGCTCAATTTATTTTCACTCTCTTTAACAAAATATATATCTGTTGCTAAGTCGCACTCTTCATATAGAGTTTCATAATTTTCCAATCCTTTTTTTTCACTATAACCAGCCTTTAATAATAATTTTTTACCACTTTCATAATCAAGTCCATTAAGTTTGTCAATATCAAATTTTTCCATATGGCACACATTTAATCCTTTCTTTTTAAGGGCTTCTTTAATTTATGTATAAATTATAACATTATAATTGTTAAATGTCAATATTTTATAGTGAAAAATGTAATATTTTGTATATAAAAAAGAAGAAGTAAGACCATTTTCCTTTTAATTGTAATAGTTAATTTGTGTCATTATAACACAGATGTTAAATTGTGATAAATGCAAAAAAATAATTAAAGTTATTGCATAGTTTAAATGTTTTCAAGACAGTTGTAACTTACAATATAAGTAAAATTAATTTATTGATGAATTTTTAATAAATTAAAGACATTTAAGGGAGGACATGAAATGAATGATTCAGAATATAATTTAATTTTTGATGTAATTGAGCAGCTAAGAAGCGTAGGACTTAATAATATGGCACAAGATGTATACAACGCATCAGTTAATGTTGATTCAGTTCATAAATTTGCAAACAGTATTTCTCAAACAGATTTAGATTCTGCGATTAGTAATTTACAGGAGACATATTTAAGAGCTATTAGGGAGCTTACAGAACATTACAATATAATTAGCAATTCTAAACGTGAAGCAGACATAAATGAAGTTCAGCATAAGTTTAATTTCTTAAAGCCTGAAAATAGAGAAGTGCGTTTGGATGCATATTTATATAATCGTATAAATGATTTTTGGGGAAAGATTCAGAGTGTTTATAATAGAACACTTGATAATTTTAAACAGTCAACTTCTGATTTTAAAAGAGCTGCTTTTGATAGCTGGAATAAGTTTGTTGGTGTTATGAATAAAGCTAAGAAGTCTTTTTCGTTGGGCAAAGATTTTTTTGTTTCTAAGTGGAAAAGAGAATATTATGGGGTATGTATGAAAATTCATGCACATGCTATGACTAATTGCCAAAAGTGGATTAATCATTTTGAAGCTGCTGAAAAAATTGTAAACAGAGTTGAATGTAAATTGAATGATATGTTTTATAAGATGGCTAATTCACAGGTAAATATTAGATCTAATAACGTTGTTAATGCTGTCAGAGGAAAAGAATTCATTTCTAACCTTGAAGTGAAACCAAAGCATTTTAAGTTAGCTGATTTATTTAGAAAGGGATTTAATAAAGGTATTATTCATTTTAAAAATAAATTTAAAGCTAATTATGATGTTATGCAGGATTATCTTAATAAGACAGCTACAATTCCTAATACAGTTTATAGCATTTCACTTAAAGATATGCGTGGAGGGGAAATTTACGGTATATATAATAAATTGGATGAAAATAATATTGATTTTGATGTAAAAGAAAAAGATGATATTGGCTATATAATATTTAAGTCAAAAGAGGATTTTATAAGAGCTTTTGACGTTGTTAATGATGTTAGAAGTGCTGTTAATGGCATAAATGTTGAAACAGAAGTAAATACTTTTGATGATATATATGAATCAGTTGAACCGGATAAAACAGAAGTGGCTGATGTTGTGCAGGATGTTGTTGAGGATATTGGGAAGCCTGTTATAGAAGAGATTGTTCCAGCTGAATATATTAGTATTGATACTTCTAAAAAAGAAAATACTGTTAACATTGATGATAAAGATGTTGGTAAGGAAACTAATAAAGATATTGATATGAGTACAAGTAATTATATTCATCTTGATTTATCTGATAATGACTTTGCTAATGCTGTATGTGAGATTGCTGACAAATATGAGATTGATTATAGCAAGGAAGGTACTTCATTATATTTGAATGAGACAGAAGAAAATTCACGTAACTTTAATATGGTATGTGAAGAAGCACAAGCATATGTATCTGATAAAAAATTAAATCATTATCGTAATAATTTACCTGGTATTAAAATTCATTCATCTGCTGAAGAATCAATTAGAGAAAATTATTCAAGATTAATGGATGTAGCGGGTAATAATATCGGAATAAGAATGGAAAAGAGGTATGATAATTATTTATCAGGCAGTACACAAATAATGTCATCTAATATTATTAAATCGGATGATAATTCAACTTTATCTATAATGAAAAATAAAACATTAGTTGAGGGTATTATTGCAGAAGAAAATATTCTTGTTATTCAATCTTCTAAGCAGCCAGATGGTTCATTTATAGATAAGAAGTATGAATATGTTTATAGTTCAGATGAAAATGTATATAGGCAAATTGTGAATGGAAAGGTAATGTCTGATGTTAGCTTTGATAATGAGTTGAATGTGAATCAGAATATTTATTCTGATAATAATGAATCTGTTGAATTTCATGAAAATCTACATTCTACAATTAAAGAAAAATTTGAATCTGATATTAATATGTTACTTCCTCAATTCAGGAGTATTAATACGAATCTTGATGAAAAAGAATTAAATATTCTTGAAAGTCATTATGATAATATGATGGAAAATTTTAAGGAAGTAACTAAAAATATTACAATTAATAAAAAGTTAATCACTAATGATAATGATACTACTATTGAAACACGAATTCCTTTTACTGTTGGCGATTCTGCTAAGTTTATTAAGATTCCGAAAGATAACTTAGTTAAAATTGATGATGATAAAACTTTATTAACATCTATAAACATTAACAGTTATTATCAGGTATTTGATAAATTTGATAATTTAGTTGAAACAGTAAGTGGAAGTGAGCTTTATAAGAATTATGATGCTGTGAATAGACATGTTGATAAGTTCTATTCAAATAATAATTTTGAGAAAAGTAAAAGCACTAAAGATGTTAATGATGATAAAGATATTAATGACTTTAAAAAGGGAAAGTCAAGATAAGTAGGTGTATATGTGATAGTTTATTGTATTCATTCGATATATGATTTGAAAACAGGAGAAGAAAAATGCTATAAGGAGAGCTTGACGGTGCCTGATTCTGCTAATTTAGTTAATCAGTATAAATTAGATAATGATATTGAGCATTGTTTTGAATATTTTAAGGCAGAGCAGGATGCAAATAGGCATTTAAAAAATGTTAAAAATCAAATGCTTTACAATGATATATATAGAAGGCGTAGCAAGAAAAGATGATTTGCATATCTGTCATTAACCAATGTATTTTACTTCATTTATAATAACAAAAATGTTTTTGGATGAATTAATATTAGGAAAATAAATGCTGGAGGTATTTGTATATGCAACCTGAAAAATTTACTAGAGAATCCGAGCAGTTTCAGTTTTTTTCTAAATTATCAGATTTTGGCAAGTATGCTGCTTCGTGTGAATATAAGGATATGTATTTAAAAATTGGAATGTTGATTTTGAATGAACTTAAGACAGTAGATTTTACTGAATTAAGAGAGCCTTTAAATACATTTTATAAGACAATGTCTAAATATTGGAATATAAGTTCAGATTCAAATGATTGGCAAAATTTAATTAATGATTCTGATAATTATATAAAGATACTTCCGGTTGAAAGGCAGGAGTTTATGGCTAATGTTTTTAATGCGATGATGGAAGGTATTAATGATAAATATTTGAAAGAACATGAACATAGTAGAAAGAGTAGGTAAGTTATATGAATAATGAGATTGTATTAAGTACATTGAATGATGCTGTTCAATATATTAATAACATTGAAGGTGAATTTATTATTAATGTTTTATCTGAATATCATAGCAGGCATGGACTTGATATTTCTGATATTGATAAATGGT